>TARA_R110002124_G_scaffold10096_8_pt1 | contig 33125 bp, 33 predicted proteins | sample TARA_R110002124 | Tara Oceans TARA_R110002124 (sample SAMEA4397445) | marine metagenome | biome: Polar Biome; feature: [SRF] surface water layer (ENVO:00010504); material: water (ENVO:00002006), including particulate matter (ENVO:01000060) such as... | depth 5 m
CCGCCGAGCCCGCCGCGCCCTCGTCGCGCTGGTCCAGAAACAGTGCCGATGGGTTGGCGACCTGTTCGAGGCCCAGTTCGGTCATGGCGAACACGCCGATTTCATCGGTCGCGCCATAGCGGTTCTTGACGCCGCGCAGGATCCTGAAGGTATGGCTGCTGTCGCCTTCAAAATACAGCACGGCATCGACCATGTGTTCCACCACGCGGGGACCGGCGATCTGCCCGTCCTTGGTGACGTGGCCCACCAGCACCACTGCGGCGCCACTCTTCTTCGCAAAGCGCGTCAGCGCCTGGGCCGAGGTGCGCACCTGCGTCACCGTGCCCGGCGCGCTGTCCACCCGGTCGGTCCACAGGGTCTGGATGGAGTCGATGATCACCAGATCGGGGGCAGGGCCGCTTTCCAGCGTCGCCAGGATGATTTCGACATTGGTCTCTGCCGCGAGCAGCACAGGGGCTTCGCCCAATCCCAGGCGCTGCGCCCGCAGCCTTACCTGGGCCACCGCTTCTTCGCCTGAAACATAAACCACGCGCCGGCCCAGATTGGCCAGGGCGGCCGCGGCCTGCAGCAGCAGCGTCGACTTGCCGATCCCGGGATCGCCGCCCACCAGCAGGGCCGAGCCCATGACAAAGCCGCCCCCTGTCACCCGGTCAAGTTCGGCAATGCCGCTGACGACGCGGGCGGCACTTTCGGTCTCGCCCGACAGCGGCACCAGATTGGTGGGGCGTCCGCCCGCCTTGGCCGACTTCGGCCCCGCGCCGACGCCCGAATCGGTCATTTCCTCGACGATGGTGTTCCACTCGCCACAGGCGTCGCATCGCCCTTGCCATCGGGTTGTCGTGGCGCCACAGGCCTGGCAGACGAAAGACGAGCGGGATTTTGCCAAGACAGACCTTTCCGGGAGCTGGCAGTCGCGCTGGCGCGACGCCGTCAATGTGCCCGCGATACTAGTCGATCAGCGCGGATGCGCAAGAACAAACCGCGAACTTATTCGGGTGGCAGATTGCCATCGCCCACATAATTGCGGTTGTAGCGCCCCTTGAGCGAGGTCAGTACCTCATAGCCGATCGTGCCGGCCGCATCGGCCTGGTCGTCGACGCTGATATTGGGGCCAAGGATCTCGGCGCCTTCGCCCGGATTGGGAATATTGGCGCCCAGTTCAGTGATATCGACCACGCACTGGTCCATCGACACCCGCCCGATCACCGGGCACAGCTTGCCGCCGATGGCCACCTTGCCGCCGGGGCGCGTATTGGTTCCCGACAGGCTGCGGAAGAATCCGTCGGCATAGCCATGCCCGACAATCGCCAGCCGGCTGTCGCGTGACAGGGAATAGCTCGCGCCATAGCCCACCGTTTCCCCGGTCCGGGCTTCCTTGACCTGCAGGATCGGCACATGCAGCGTCACAACGGTTCCCATCGGGTTCTTGCGACCGCTCACGGCCCGCCCGCCATAGAGCGAGATGCCCGGCCGCACCATCTGGAAATGGTAGTCGCGGCCGCTCATCAGGCCGGCCGAGTTGGCCAGCGATGCCGGTATGCCGGGAAACTGCGTCATGATGGAACCGAACAGCGCCAGCTGGGTGCGGTTCTTCTCGTGATTGGGCTGGTCGGCGCAGGCCAGGTGGCTCATCAGCATCTGCGGCGCATAGCCCAGCGTTTCGATCCGCTCGCGCACGAAGCCGGCCTCGTTGAGCCGGAAGCCCAGCCGGTTGATGCCGGTATCGAAGTGAAATGCCGAGGGATAGGCCTCGTTGCGCTCCAGGCATTTGGCAAGCCATTCCTCCAGCATCGCCACCGAGCTGAGCACGGGCATCATGTTCTGGCGGATGTAGAGGTTGGCCGCGCCCGGATAGAGCCCGTTCATGACAAAGATATGTGCATCGGGCACCGCCGCGCGCACTTCCATGCCCTCGTCGGGGGTCGCCACAAAGAAGAAGCGGGCGCCAGCCGCGTGCAGCGCCTTGCTGGCCATGGTGATGCCCGTGCCATAGGCGTCGGCCTTGACCACGGCACCGGTCAGGGCGCCGGCACTGACCCTGTCCAGGGCCCGCCAGTTCCGGGCCAGGGCCCCGAGATCGATACTGAGTTGCCCGCCAAGGCCAGACGTCAGCGCCATGCCTATTCCATACGTTCGGGGAGGTAGTCGGCACGCGCCAGATTGCCGAAGCGCGTGTACTGCGCCTCGAAGCTGAGCTGTACTGTGCCCGTGGGGCCATGGCGCTGCTTGGCAATGATCACTTCGGCCTTGCCGTGCACCTGTTCCATTTCCCCCTGCCAGGTCATGTGCTCTGGCGTACCTTCCTTGGGCTCTTTGTTCTTGAGGTAGTACTCTTCGCGATACACGAACAGCACCACGTCGGCGTCCTGCTCGATAGAACCCGATTCGCGCAGATCTGAAAGCTGTGGATGCTTGTCATCGCGCGATTCGACCTGACGCGATAGCTGCGACAGCGCGACAATGGGTACTTCGAGCTCCTTGGCCAGCGCTTTGAGCGTGGTGGTGATTTCGGTAAGTTCCTGCACCCGGTTCTGGCTCGATGCCTTGCTCGAGCCGGTCAGCAATTGCAGATAGTCCACGATCAGGAAGTCCAGGCCCTTCTGCCGCTTGAGGCGGCGCGCGCGTGCCGCCAGCTGCGCCACGCTGATGCCGCCCGTATCATCGATATAAAGCGGAATCTTGCTCATCATATTGCTGACATCGACCAACTTGGAAAACTGGCTGTCGTGGATGCGGCCGCGCCGGATGTCGGAGGAAGAGACTTCGGCCTGCTCGGCCAGGATACGCGTGGCAAGCTGCTCCGAGCTCATTTCCAGGCTGAAAAAGCCCACAATGCCACCATTGGTGGTCTTGATGCTGCCATCCGGCGCCACTTCCGATTTCCACGATTTGGCGACGTTGAAGGCGATATTGGTGGCCAGCGAGGTCTTGCCCATGGCCGGTCGGCCCGCCAGGACGATAAGGTCGGAGCGCTGCAGACCGCCCATCTGGCGGTCCAGGTCATCGAGCAGGGTGGCAACGCCCGAGAGCCCGCCATCGCGCTGATAGGCCTCGCCCGCCATCTGGATGGAAGCGCTCAGCGCACTCGAAAAGTCCTGGAAGCCGCCGTCATAGCGCCCTTTTTCCGCCAGCTGGAACAGCTCGCCTTCGACCTTTTCGATCTGCTTGTTCGGCGTCATGTCCACTTCGGACTCATAGGCGACCTGCACCATCTCCTCGCCCACCAGGATCAGGTTGCGCCGGATCGCCAGGTCATAGATGGCCTGCCCATAGTCGGCCGCGTTGAGCACGGTCGTCGCCTCCGCCGCCAGGCGGGCCAGATACTGGGCCATCGTGACGTCGGGCAGCAATTGATCGGGCAGGTGGGTCTTGATGGTGGTGGGGTCGGCCGACTTGCCCGCCCGGATGAATTTGCCCGCCAGCTCATAAATGTCGCGGTGCACCGGCTCGTAGAAATGGATCGGCTCGAGAAAGTCCGACACGCGGTAGAACGCGTCATTGTTCAGCAGGATGGCGCCCAGCAGTGCCTGCTCGGCCTCCACATTGTGGGGGGCGAGGCGAAACGACTTGTCTTCGGTCGGATGAAGCCGTGCGATTTCTGCCATGGGTCCCTCGGATGAAAAGTTAACCTTTCTTAACCACGCAGCGCGGGCCAGAGTCCCGGCCTATGTCGGCAAGGTTAACACCGTCTCACCGCTGCCTGTGAACATTGTGGACAACGGGGATTGTGATGTCTCGCCCTTGCATGCGCCAGATGGCCTGAATGTACCGAGTCGGGCAGCTCTGCCCAAACAAAAAGGCCGGGCACAGGCCCGGCCTCTTCAATATTTCGGCGCCAGCGGCTTAGGCTTCGTCGTCGAAGCGGTCGTCCTGCTTGGCGTCCTTCTGGCCGGCGGCGAAATCGCCATCGACGTCGTCTTCATAAACCGTGACGGTGACGTCTTCACCGGCAACCTGGCGGGCTGCTTCGTCTTCCGAACGGGCAACGTTGACGGTGATAGTCACGGCGACCTCGGCATGCAGGTTCAGCGCCACGGTGTGCAGGCCCACCGACTTGATCGGGTCGACCAGGTCGACCTGGCTGCGCTGCACGCTGAAGCCATTGGCGGCCAGCGCCTCAACGATATCGCGCGATGCGACCGAACCATACAGCTGGCCGGTTTCGCCGGCCTGGCGGATCATGGTCACGGTGCTGCCATTGAGGCCTTCGGCGACCCCGGCAGCAGCATTGCGGCGCTCTTCATTGCGCTTTTCGATATTGACGCGTTCGACTTCGAACTTCTTGCGGTTGGCTTCGGTAGCGCGCAGTGCCTTGCCCTGTGGCAGCAGGAAGTTACGGGCAAAGCCGTCCTTCACTGTAACTTCGTCGCCGATCGAACCCGTGCGGGCGATACGCTCGAGAAGAATGACTTTCATTTGGAAATTCCTTGTGGCTGTCCCGTCTCCTGGACGGTTAGGAGCCCCGGACCATTCCGGCAGCCCCAGCGATGTGCCGGCGAGGCACAGATAGGCAGGAGCAGGGCTGACCGGAGCCAGCCCGACCCGATTTTACGAAACGGCGTAAGGCATGATGCCGATGAAGCGGGCGCGCTTGATGGCGCGGGCCAGTTCACGCTGCTTCAGGGCCGATACGGCCGTGATGCGGCTCGGCACGATTTTGCCGCGCTCGGAAACGTAGCGCGAAAGCAGGCGCACGTCCTTGTAGTCGATCTTTGGCGCGCCTTCGCCCGAGAACGGGCAGGTCTTGCGGCGACGCTGGAAAGGACGGCGGGCCTGGGCGGTAGTGAGATCTTTGATTGCCATAGCGTAGGGGTCCTTTTCTTAGAAACGGCGCGGGCGGCGTTCGCCGCTGAAGCCACCACGGTCGCCACCACGATCGGGGCGGGTATCATCGCGGTCGCGCTTTGCCATCATGGCCGACGGGCCTTCTTCATGCTCGTCCACGCGGACGGTCATGAAACGCAGGATGTCTTCATTGATGCGCATCTGGCGTTCCATTTCGGCAACCGCCGCTGGCGATGCCTCGATGTTCAGCAAGGTGTAGTGCGCCTTGCGATTCTTGCGGATGCGGTAGGAGAGACCCTTGAGGCCCCAATATTCGTTCTTGGTGACCTTGCCGCCGCCGGTGGCGAGAATGTCGGACAGAGCAGTGGTCAGTTCTTCGACCTGCTGCTGGGATACGTCCTGGCGGGCCAGGTAGATATGCTCGTAAAGGGCCATTGATGCGCCTTCCTTCGTGGATCAAACACTGCAATCACTTAGCGCGGAGCCTCTTTGAAGCCGGGAAGGGCGTCAAAGCAGTCTTGCAAAGAGCGGGAACACGGGAGGCCGGGCCGAAACCCTATTTGCGCAAAGCACAAACCCTCCGTTCAGCCCCCGGCCAAACGAATTGCTGGCGCGGCTATAAGATATCAGGGGGCGCGAAGCAAGGCTAAACTGGGCGAAACGGGCGCGGTTGCCTTGACACCGCCACACCCTCAAGGCAAAGGCCCCGGCAACTGGACAGGCGCATGATGGACTGTCTAACTGCACCCTGGAGGGCTTTTATGACCAAGCGCGCATTCACGTTTCCCGGACAAGGCAGTCAGGCCGTCGGCATGGGCAAGGATTTGGCAGCGGCCTATCCGGAGGCACGCGCCGTCTTTCAGGAGGTCGACGAGGCCCTGGGCCAGCGCCTGTCGGCCATAATGTTCGAGGGCCCGGAAGACATTCTGCGTCTCACCGAAAATGCCCAGCCGGCCCTTATGGCCGTCAGTCTTGCCGTCATGCGTGTGCTCGGCGCCAGGGGCATTCGCCTTGTCGACCACGCCGCCTATGTCGCCGGCCACTCGCTGGGCGAGTATTCCGCCCTCTGCGCTGCCGGCAGTTTCTCGCTGTCAGACACGGCCCGGCTGCTCAAGATTCGCGGTCAGGCCATGCAGAAGGCCGTGCCCGTTGGTCATGGCGCCATGGCGGCGCTGCTCGGTCTTGATCTGCCGACGGCCCGCGAAGTTGCCGCCGAAGCTGCGGGCAGCGAGGTGTGCGATGTCGCCAATGACAATGCGCCCGGTCAGGTGGTCATCTCCGGCGCCACGGCCGCCGTCGAGCGGGCGGTCGAGATTGCCAAGGCCCGGGGCGCCAAGCGCGCCCTGCTGCTGCCCGTCAGCGCGCCGTTCCATTGCTCCTTGATGCAGCCGGCAGCCGACGCCATGGCGGCGGCTCTGGCCGAAGTCACCGTCAATGCGCCCGTCATCCCCTTGGTGGCCAATGTGCTGGCCGCCCCCATTTCCGATCCCGATCAGATTCGCCAGCGCCTGGTCGAGCAGGTCACCGGCGTGGTGCGCTGGACCGAGAGCGTCACCTGGCTCACCGGCGCCGGTGGGGTAACCCATCTGACCGAATTGGGCACCGGCAAGGTGCTGACCGGGCTGGCCAAGCGGATCAATGGCGAAGCCATCGCCAACGCTGTCAGTACCCCGGCCGATATCGATGCCTTCGTCGCCGAGCTTTCTGCCTGACATCCTGATTCACCGCGTGAACGAGGTGAATCACTTTCTCCACGGGAGACAACTAAATGTTTGATTTAACTCGAAAACGCGCCCTTGTGACCGGCGCCAGCGGCGGCATTGGCCGGGAGATCGCCAAGGCCCTGGCCGCCGCCGGCGCGACGGTTGCCCTGAGCGGCACCCGCGTTGGCGCCCTCGAGGAGACGGCAACCGCCATCGGCAGGGATTGCCCGATTCTCCCCTGCAATCTCTCCCGGCTCGACGATGTCGATAAACTCGTGCCCGCTGCCGAAGCGGCCCTTGGTGGTCTCGATATCCTGGTCAACAATGCCGGCATGACGCGGGACAATTTGTTCATGCGCATGAAGGATGAGGAGTGGGACGAGGTCCTGGCCGTCAATCTGACCGCCGCTTTCCATCTCAACCGGGCGGTGCTGCGTGGAATGATGAAGCAGCGTTTTGGCCGCATCATCGGCATTTCCTCGGTCGTGGGTGTCATGGGCAACCCGGGCCAGGGCAATTATGCCGCCTCCAAGGCCGGCCTGATCGGCATGAACAAGGCGCTGGCCCATGAAGTGGCGTCGCGCAATATCACCGTCAACTCCATCGCGCCCGGCTTTATTGCCTCCGCCATGACCGATGAGCTCAACGACAAGCAGCGTGAGGCGATCCTGTCCACCATTCCGGCCCATCGCCTGGGTACTGCACAGGAAGTTGCCGGTTGTGCCGTTTTTCTCGCCAGTGATGCCGCGGCCTATGTCACCGGCCATACGCTCAACGTCAACGGCGGCATGGCCATGATCTGAAAAAGGTCGCAGACACGTTGAAAACCGGGACATTGGCTTATGGCGCAGCCTCAACAAGTGTGCTAATCGGCCCCGGTTGCACCCTGGCAGATCGCCTTGCGGGCGCCCCAAAGCGCGCCTACATTGCCGGTTAATCAGCCAATAGGGTGCTTGAAGATTTGGCATCACGCCAATAAGAAGCGAAACGAAACGTCGATTTCGAAAAGGGAAGTCAAACTATGAGCGATGTCGCTGATCGGGTCCGCAAGATCGTTGTGGAACACCTTAACGTGGATGCCGAGAAGGTTGTCGAGAAGGCTAGCTTTATCGACGATCTGGGTGCTGACTCTCTCGACCAGGTCGAGCTGGTGATGGCCTTTGAAGAAGAATTCTCGGTCGAGATTCCAGATGACGCTGCGGAAGGCATTCAGACCTTCGGCGATGCCGTTTCGTTTCTCACCAAGGCTGTCGGTTAACAGCCGGCGGAGATATTCAATATGGAATTGCGTCGCGTTGTCGTCTCCGGGATGGGTCTGGTTACACCCCTCGGTTGCGGAGTTGAATCCACCTGGGCCAATATCCTGGCCGGTAAGAGTGGTGCCCGGCGCATCGACGAATTCCAGGTTGACGATATCGCCTGCCAGATCGCTCATCGCTTGCCGCTCGGCGACTACGCCGACGGCAAGTACAATCCCGATGAGTGGATGGACGTCAAGGAACAGCGCAAGGTTGACCCTTTCATCGTTTACGCGATGGCCGCGGCCACCCAGGCTATCCAGGATGCCGGCGTTGAACCCAGGACCCAGGAAGATCAGGAACGCACAGGCGTCCTGATCGGCTCTGGCATTGGCGGCGTCGGCGGCATCTATGATGCCTCCATTACCCTGCACGAGAAGGGGCCGCGCCGGATCAGCCCGTTCTTCATTCCCGGCCGCCTGATCAATCTGGCGTCTGGACAGGTTTCGATTCGTTTCGGCCTCAAGGGCCCCAACCATTCCGTCGTCACGGCCTGTTCCACGGGCGCCCACGCCATTGGCGACGCGGCCCGCCTGATCGCCCTGGGCGATGCCGATGTCATGGTTGCTGGTGGCGCCGAAAGCTGCGTCAACCGTCTGGCGCTCGCCGGCTTTGCCGCCTGCCGGGCCCTTTCCACCGGTTTCAACGACAATCCCGAAGCCGCCTCGCGCCCCTATGACAAGGACCGCGACGGTTTCGTCATGGGCGAAGGCGCCGGCATTGTCGTGCTTGAGGATTACGAGCGGGCCAAGGCCCGTGGCGCCAAGATCTATGGCGAAATTATCGGCTATGGCCTGTCGGGCGATGCCTATCACATCACGGCGCCATCCGAAGATGGCGATGGCGGTTTCCGCTGCATGCAGGCTGCCATCAAGCGCGCCGGCATCGCGCCTGCCGACATCGACTACATCAATGCCCATGGCACCTCCACCCCGCTCGGCGACGAGATCGAGCTTGGTTCGGTCACCCGCATGCTGGGCGCTGCCGCACCGGGCGTGGCCATGAGCTCGACGAAATCGGCTGTCGGGCACTTGCTTGGCGCTGCCGGCTCGGTCGAGGCGATCTTCTCGCTGCTGGCCATGCGCGACAATATTGCGCCGCCGACGCTGAACCTGGACAACCCTTCGGTTGAAACCGAGATCAATCTGGTGCCCAAGAAGGCGTTCAAGAAAGAGATCAACGTCGCCTTGTCCAACAGCTTTGGTTTTGGCGGCACCAATGCGACGCTGATCATGCGCAAGGTCCACTGACTTTTCCACGATTGTGAAGGGGCATAGCGTGCGCTGGCGCCGTGTGCCCCTTGTCTTTGCGGCCGGTCATGCCGACAATGCACCCGGCGTTGTCTGGGACTTCCGTCGATTTATACGCAGGGTCCGGCGCGTCTGACGCGAGAACCTGGCATCAAGGTTGAACAGCAAGATGAATGATCGCAAGGTCCGGCGCCGCCGCTCGAGCAATGGCTTTATCGATATCCTCAACGGTCTGCTGACCCTGCTGGTGATCGGGCTGCTCCTGGCCGGGGGCGTGTTCCTCTACGGCGCATCCCAGTTCTATGGCGATGGCCCGCTGACCGAAGAAACCGTGTTCCGCGTTGAATCGGGATCGGGACTGGGGTCGATCTCTACCCGCCTGGAAGAGCAGGGCCTGATTTCCAACCGCTACGTGTTCCAGTTCGGTGGCCGCGCCCTCGAGCGCTCGGCTGCCATCAAGGCGGGCGATTTCCGCATTCCGCCCGGTGCCAGCATGGATGCGATCCTGACCGAGATCACCGAAGGCACGCCCATCCGCTATGCGGTGACCATTCCTGAAGGCTGGACGGCCTTCGATGTGGTGGAACGCCTCAATGGCAATGAGAGCCTGGTGGGCGAGATCGACGCCATGCCGCTCGAAGGCTCGGTCCTGCCCGGCAGCTATGACTACGTGCCCGGTGAGACGCGCCAGTCGGTGCTCGACAGGATGCAGACCGCCATGACAACTGCGGTGGCCGAGGTCTGGTCCGACCGCCAGCCCGATCTGCCCCTTGAGACGCCCGAGCAGCTTGTGGTGCTGGCCTCGATCGTCGAGCGCGAGACGGGCGTCGCCGCCGAGCGGCCACAGGTCGCGGCCGTCTTCGTCAACCGGCTCCGCCAGGGCATGCGCCTGCAGTCTGATCCCACCATAATCTATGGCATCACCAAGGGTGAGACCGCGCTCGGCCGCGGCCTGCGCCGGTCCGAGATTGAGGCCAAGACCGAGTACAATACCTACCAGATCGACGGCCTGCCGCCCACGCCGATCGCCAATCCGGGCATCGAGGCTCTCAGGGCCGTCGCCAATCCCGATAGCCACGATTACCTCTATTTTGTTGCCAAGGGCGCCTTGCCCAGCGAAGGCCACGTCTTTGCCGAGACCTATGCCGAGCATCGCAAGAACGTCGCGCAGTATCGCCGGCTCGCCGACGAGGCCGAGGCGGCACGCAAGGCTCTCGAGGATGCACAGGCGGGCGCTGCGGCCGATACCCCGGCCGCCGAGTGAACCAGCCACTGGCGAGCATGACCGGCTACGCCCGTGCCACTGGCAGCGTGGCGGGCGCCTCGTTCAGCTGCGAGATCAAATCCGTCAATTCGCGCGGCCTCGATATTCGCCTGCGTCTTGCCCCCGGCTTTGATGCCCTGGAATCGGAGATCCGCCAGCGCATCGGCAGAATGGTCTCGCGTGGCGCAATAACCTGCAATGTCTCCATCGAGCGGGAAGGGGCAGGGGGACAGGTTCGGATCAACGAGCAAGCCCTTGCCACCGTTCTGGCCGCCATGGGCGAGCTCACCGGCAAGATCGCGGCGTCGCCGCCCAGCCTCGATGGCATCTTGGCGCTGCCCGGCGTGCTTGAACAGCGCAACCAGCCGCTGAGCGCTGCGGGCGAGGAGGCGCTTGGTGCCGCCATCCTGGCGGGCGTTTCCCAGGCCCTGATGGATCTGGTGCTGGCACGGCGCGAGGAGGGCCGCCGGATCGCTGCGGTGCTGCTGCAGCGCCTTGAGGAAATCGCCAGCCAGATCGCCCGGGCCGAGGCCCATCCCGCGCGCAGCCGGGAGGCCATTCTGACTCGTCTGCACCAGCAGGTGGCCGAACTGGCCACGGATATCGCGCTGCCTCCCGAGCGCCTGGCGCAGGAAGCACTGCTGCTGGCCACCAAGGCAGATATTCGCGAGGAACTTGATCGCCTCCTCGCTCATCTCGACAGCGCGCGCCAACTGATTGCCACGGGTGGTGCCGTGGGGCGGCGCCTGGATTTCCTGGCCCAGGAATTCAACCGCGAAGCCAATACCCTGTGCAGCAAATCCAACGCAGTGGAACTGACCGCGATCGGCCTTGACCTGAAGGCATCGATCGATCAATTACGCGAGCAGGTACAGAATATCGAATAGGACGGGATCGATGGAATTCCAGCGCCGCGGCGTCATGCTGGTGATTGCTTCGCCTTCAGGGGCGGGCAAATCGTCTATTTCGCGCGCCCTGTTCGGTGCCGATCCCAATATCCGGCTCTCGGTGTCGGCCACCACGCGCGCCCGTCGCACCGACGAGGTCGATGGCAAGCACTATCACTTTGTCGATGTGGCCACCTTCAAGCGCATGCAGGCCGATGGCGAGATGCTGGAATCCGCCGAGGTGCACGGCAATTTCTACGGCACCCCGCGCGCCCATGTCGAAGAGCAGCTCGCCGCCGGCAATGATATACTCTTCGATGTCGACTATCAGGGCACGCTGCAGCTCTACCGCAATAGCCGCCAGGACATGGTGACCGTGTTCATTCTGCCGCCCTCCATCAAGGAATTGCGGGCCCGGCTGGAGCGCCGCGCACAGGACAGCGTGGGGACCATCGAGACCCGCCTGCGCAATGCCCGCATCGAGATGGATCACTTTTCCGAATACGACTACGTCATCGTCAATGAAGACCTGGAAGTCTCGACCCAGCGCGTCCGTACCATCCTGGCATCGGCCCGCCTGCAGCGCCAGCGTCAGCTGAATTTGTCCAGCTTCGTCAACGATTTGCAGAGCCAGATCGATTCAATCTGACAATCCGTTGAATCGGAAGTTGAGGTGACCGGACCGCGTCTCGGGCACACGCTGCACCGTGCCGGCCACGCCGGTCTTCTTTGGCCTGGCCACGCCGCGGTCTGGAGCGTTTCGCGCCTTAGCCGATGGCGCGCGTCGGGCGCCTCCCTCCAGCTTGGGAAGGGAACGCGGGACGGGTCGTTCGGATGAGCGCCGGGCCCCCGCTCGTCCTCCTCCTCAAGGGGGAGGAGACGATGGCGCCCATCCGTTCCATGCCCTGGCGCCGGCCGCCGCTGCTGCCGCCCTCTACTCGGCCAGTCGGGCCGTGCCAAGCGCCAGCGCTGCGGCCGCATCGGGCACAAAGACCATCGGTACGCCTATCGCCCCGCTCAATCCCTCGATTGCGGCCTTGATCGGGGCTGGCAATCTGCTGCCGTCGCCTACCATAATCATGGCCGCACACAGCCGGGTAATCGCCGCCCGGTGCTGCTTGAACATCACCGCCCTTGCCTTGCGCTGATCTGGCGTCATTTCGCCAAGGTCAGAGAGGGAGGGCATGCGTGCAGCGATCAGCACGAAACGGCGCCCGCCGGCCAGCAGGTCGAGGAAAACCTGCTGCTCGCTTTCCTCGTCATCAGTGCGATCTCCATCACGCATCCAGACAAATGGAAATTCGCTTGCGTCGATATTCATGTCATCACCTCAATCTAACGATGTTAGGCTAACCTATCGGTGTTAGATTGCCGCCGCAAGAGAGGAAAATGCCCATGGCTCTGGACCGGCAGATCATCGTCGCGGCGGCGCTCGACCAGTTGGATCAGCATGGCCTTGAAGGCTTCAGCATGCGGCGGCTGGCGGCGGCGCTCGGCGTGCAGGCGCCATCGATCTATTGGCATTACCCCGACAAGACCGCGCTGTTCGACGACATGGCCGACGCGCTGCTGCAGGGTGTTGCCAGCCAGCCCGATGACGCGACCGATTATGCAGCAGTTCTTCGGCACATGGCCGGCCAGCTGCGCGACGCGCTGCGTCGTCGCCGCGACGGTGCCTTGGTCTATGCGGGAACCTTTGTGGTGCGCGATAACGTGCTGCGTCTGGCCGAAACGGTCATCGGCGCCATGACACGGGCCGGCTATGACAGTCAGACCGCCGCGCGCACTGCCTTTACCATGCTCTATTATGTGCTCGGCTTCGTCATCGAGGAACAGGCGCTGGCGCGCCGTGGTGGCCTCGACGCGTCTGAAATTGCTAGCCGCCTGGCTATCATGGCCGACGACCGCTATCCGGCGGTCCGCGCCGCCTTGCCCCATATTTCAGACACCGATCACGATGCGCGGTTCAAATCGGGCGTGGAACTCATTATCAGGGGATTAGGCCGGCCGGGGGCCGACAACGAGGAACAGATACAGCAATTGGTCAAAGCCATGCGCTCGCCGCGCTAAGCCTGCTGGCTCTGGCCCGCGGCGCGCAAAGCCGGCAGGGCGCGCGCCATTGCCAGAAATGCGGCAATCGGCAGATCTTCGGCCCGTTCGCTGCCGGTGATCCCGGCTGCGGCCAGCAGCCCCTCCACCGGCACGCCGGTCGCCTTCAGGCTCTGGCGCACCATTTTGCGGCGTTGCCCGAACGCGGCCTTGGTTATCTGTTCCAGATGCTTGACGGCCACCGTCGCATCCACCGGCTTGGGCACCAGATGTACCACGGTCGAGGTGACATTGGGTGCCGGCACGAACGCTTCCCTGCTCACATTGAACGCCATGCGTGCGTCGCTGCGCCAGCCGGCGAGTACACCCAGCCGGCCATAGGCATCTTCACTGGGGCGGGCGCAGATCCGCTCGCCTACTTCGCGCTGGAACATCAGTGTCAGGCTGTCAAAGAAGGATGGCCATGGCTCCAGCGTCAGCCAGCCGGTCAGCAATGGCGTCGCGATATTGTAGGGCAGGTTGGCGATGATCCGCGTCGGCCCGTCGGCCAGGCTGCGATAGTCGATTTCCATGGCGTCGCCGCTGATCACCGTCAAGCGGCCCGGATAGGCCTGGGCGATCTGCTGCAGCGCCGGCAGCGCCCGCGCATCGCGCTCGATGGCAATGACTTCGCGCGCGCCTTCGGCCAGCAGGGCCCGCGTCAAGCCACCCGGACCCGGACCCACTTCGATAACGCGAACCCCCTCCAGCGATCCGGCCACGCGCGCGATGCGTGCCGTCAGGTTCAGATCGAGCAGGAAATTCTGGCCCAGCTCCTTCTTGGCGCGCAGCCCATGTTCAGCGATGACCTCGCGCAAGGGCGGCAGATTGTCGATTTGGCTCATTGGTTCGCCGTCATTGCGTCTGCCATTGCGATGGCAGCCAGAAAACTCTTGGGGGATGCCAGCCCGGTGCCCGCCAGATCGAAGGCGGTGCCATGGTCTGGCGAGGTGCGTACGATGGGCAGGCCCAGCGTCACATTGACGGCGTCCTCGAACGCCACCGTCTTGATCGGGATCAGCGCCTGGTCGTGATACATGGCAATGACCGCATCATATTGCGCCCAGTGCGTTGGATAGAACAGCGTGTCGGCGGGCAGGGGACCTGTCACCGCATGACCCTCGAACTGCAGCTGCGCAACCGCCGGTCCGACGATTTCGAGGTCTTCGCGCCCAATCGTCCCGCCTTCGCCGGCATGCGGGTTGAGCCCGGCCACGGCAATCTGTGGATTGGCAACGCCAAAGCGCTGCTTGAGGTCGTGCGCCACCACCCGGACCGTCTCCACGATCAATGCCTTGGTCAGCAGGCCCGGCACATCGCGGATCGGCACATGGATGGTCACCGGCACCGCCCGCAGCCCGCCATGGGCCAGCATCATCACCGGCAGCCTGGGCTTGCCCCCGCCTGCGCACAGGGCAGCCAGGAACTCTGTGTGGCCGGGGTGCTTGAAACCGGCCTGATACAGCGCGCCCTTGTGGATGGGGGCCGTCACCAGCGCCCGGCAATCCCCGCTCAGGGTCGCGGCCACGGCCGCCTCGATCGATGCGATAACGGCGTGGCCCGATAGCGGCGTCGTCCGGCCGGGATGGTCGGGCACCATGCCGTCGATCGAGACGATCGGCAGGGCATGGGCGAACACATCCAGGGCGTCGGTCGCGTCCACGGCTGCCATGGCGATATCCAGCCCCAGTCGCGCCGCGCGCGCCGCCAGGAAGCCCTGATGGCCGAAAATGCAGAAGGGGGGCAGTCCGAACTCGGCACGACGCGCATACAGCTGCAGTGCGATATCGGGGCCCACGCCGGCCGGCTCACCCATGCTGATGGCCAGCGGCTTGTCCATATCGGCCCCCATCGGCGGATTGGCAGTCGACCCGCGTTGTCGCGGGTCGCCGTGCTAGTTGTAGATGATCTTGGTCCGTGCGCGCAGCTCGGCCAGATACTTGTCCACCTGACCGGTCAGCGCATCATTGCCCGCTTCCGCCCGCAAATCGCTCTTGATGAAGGTGAGGTCTTCCGCCTGGGCCTTTTCGCACACAGCCAGCATCGATACGCCGTTCTCGACCACGCGTGGCTTGGTAATGCCGCCCACGTTCAGCCCGGCCAGTTCCTTGGCCAGCGCCTCGGGCAGTTGGGTGGCGTGCCGCCGACCAATGTCGACGACAGCGGCGTCGGTGAATTTCAGCGACAGGTCGACCGCGCTGTCGCAGCCGGCAAAGCTGCGGCGATACTGGTTGGCCTGGCCGGTCCGGCCACTCGAGCCCTGGCCGACAAAGGTGATCTCTTTGAGAATGTAGTCAAAGCTCTGATAGGCTTGGATCTGGCTGGCGGCCTTCTCGTCCAGGTTCAGCTCCGAGATCTGCACCTGCGGCATGATGGCCGCTTCGGTGACCGCGTTCCAGGCAATTGCTGCCCGCAGGCGGTCCTTGAGTGTTTCGATGTTGATGCCGCGCTGCTGCAGCAGCTGGCGCAGGTTTTCCGTGCTCATCTTCAGATTGCGGGCAATCTGGAGAAAGGCATCGTCGATCTGCGCATTGGTAACCGTAATGCCCAGGCGCTTGGCCTCGCTCAGCTGCATTGCCTCGTCGACCAATTGCTCCATGGCGCCCTTGGTGCCGCCCGAATTGCCCTCGAGCGCAAACAGCTTCACCCGCTGGGAGATCTGCAGGTCGGTAATGGGCGTGCCGTTGACGGTCACCTTGACACTCTGAGCCAGGGTCGGCATCGCCGAAGCCACGCTGAGCATGACTCCAATGATCAGGGCGCTTGCTGCGCGTCCCCACAAACCAGTTGCCATCATCGTCTTCTGCCTCGAAATCTTGTGCCCGCTCTCCATGCGGCGGGAAGCACTCGCTGTCAATTGCCTGCACAATACGGCCAAAATCCGGTTCCAGCTACTGGCCGGTGCCGGCACCCTCAATATGGCCCTTATTGGCGCCCGAGGGCGCCTTGATCGCGAACGTCGCCGTGATTGTCGTGGCGCTGGGCGAGGTATGGGTCGGTCCCGTCCGAACGCCCTTGGCGCCGAACGTCAGGAAGCCGTCGTCATACTGGATGCCGCCACCCACCGACGCCAGGCTGTTGGCCTGCAGGTCCCAGTAGCTTGCGGCGCTGATCGTCCAGTAATCGGCAATCGGCACGCCGACGCTGCCGCCGATCTCGTGCTGGTCGCTGGCCACGCCGGCTGCCGTGTTGGCGGCAATATAGGTGTAGTCCACTGACGCCAGGTAGCCGTCCACGCCAATGCCGGCGCCAAATCCGGCCCGGGCAATGCGCGGCCTGGCGGTATCGATCTGCAGCTTGCCGCCCAGCTTGATGCCCGGATCGAACACGCCATAGGCGCCCAGAACGGTATAGGAAGCGGCATTTTCCAGCCCGCCGCCGGCGCCGGTCTGTGCCTGGTCGCGGGCCGCGAAGGCGTTGGGCCCGGCGAGCTGCACCGATTGGCCGGCAATCAGTTCGAGATAGGTATTGTCGGCGAAATTGACCTGATAGCGGCCGCCAATATTGGCGCGCAGCCCGGTTTCCTGGCGATCGCTGCCGGAAAAGCGGTTGAAGCTGAACAGATTGGTGTCGTCGAACACGAAGCTCTGGGCGTCATCATTGGTGATGCCCACCGCCGTCGTATTGGAGCCGCGATATACCAGCTGCGCGATCGGCTCGACGAGATGGACCGTCTGTCCATCGCTGGCGGCCATCGGGAAGCGCACATCCATGGCGGCAATGGGGGTGGCGTTCATCAGCGTCGTATTGCCCGGGCCGATGGCGCTGCTGCCATCATAATAGGCCACGTCCGCGCGACCGCCGAGATAGGGTGTGAACACCAGCCCGCCGCCGCCGATATACTGGTTCTGCCAGCCGGCCTGGAAGCTGGCGTGCTGCTTGTTGCCGGCATAGCCCAGCGTATAGGGGACGACGCCTGCCGTTGTCGTGGAATTGAGCTCGCGGCGCACGCCGAGCAGCTTGCCGCTGATCTCGACCCGTCCCATGCCCGGCGCAAGATCCTCGATATGCTCGAACCGGACGGTGGGCAGTGCCTGCCCCTGCTGGTTCTGGCTGGCGGCCGTCACGTCACCGAGCAGGGTAAAGCTCTGTACCCGCGCATCGATGAAGGTGTTGCGCGTCAGGTTGACGGCATAGATCTCGTTGACCGACGATTTGTCGTCGGTAAGCGTATAGTCGGGCAGATAGGCCGCGTCGGTAAACGCGGTGTAGCTCATGCCGACCGTCCACTCCTTGGTGGGCTTGAAGCTGGCGCTGGTCTGCACCGCGCCGCGCCAGTCGCGCTTGGCTTCGGCGAAGGTGAACGCGCCCTGGTCGCCCTGATACAGGCCCGATGCCTTGATGCTGAAAGAGCCGCCGTCAAACCGCTGCACCCAGCCGGCCCCCAGCAACAGCCCCTGTCGGCTGAGCAGTGCGGGCGTGAGGATCACGTCGCTCCAGCGCGTGGAATAGACCGTGGCGCTCACCGCCAGCGTATGGCCGGTCTTTTCGGTATAGGAATAGGCCGGCTTGGGCAGGCGCGACAGGGCATCTTCGCTGGTGTCGGGCAGCCAGAAAAAGGGCAGCCAGGCCACCGGAATGCCGAGCAGGGCCAGGCTGGGCTGGTCCATGTAGAGCGATCCGTCGGCCGACGAGATGACCCGCTTGGCCTTCATCGACCAGCCGATCCGGCGCCCCTTGCTGTCGATGCATTCGCCACAGGGCGCGTAGGTGGCATTGACCAGCAGCGTCTCGAGCGCTGCGTCATAATCGGTGCTGTCGGCCGTGATGCGCGCACCATCATAGGTGGTGATCGTCATCGCCTCCAGAAAGGCCTGCTTCATCTGGCCCTTGACCTGGAGATCGGTTGTTTCGGTGAGATTGTCCGACGGGTCGCGAATTGTCACCGCGCCGGTAAAGCGCAGCTCTCCCGTATTCCGGTTATACACCAGGTCCTGGCCGCTCAGCGTGTAGCCGCCACGCTTGAGCACCACGTCACCCTTGGCCAGGATGATATTGGTCGCCTGCTCGAATGTCAGCGTGTTGGCCGCGATTTCCGACGGGGCCTTGGGGTCGATGGGGGCGTTGAAGAAATCTGGGGGAATCAGGCCCTGCGCCGTCACGCTGGTGACGGCCAGGCTCACGACCACCGCACTGGCACATGCCAGGCGGAGCGCCGACGTCAGAAAATCGCTCCAGCCCACTTTGCTCACGCGCGCCCGTCTTCCTTGTGCAGCAGTACCGTCACGCCAATGACGATGGCCACAAATGCTGGTCCGACTGCCGCGAACGTTGGATCGAGAACGCCGGTCGACCCCGCCCGGTCAGCCATCTCGGTAATCACGAACACGACAAAGCCCAGGACGACCCCATAAAGGACCGCAGGACCATAACTAGATGACCTTCGATAACCTGCGGTAAACGCAAAGGCAATGAACAGCGAGCCGGTAAGCACAAGTGGCAGCGCCAGCAGCTTGATAAGCCGCATCGTCGCCGCATTGCGGATCGAGGAATCCGCGACCCCGGCCCGCAGCAGGTCGGCCAGCTCAAAAAACGTCATGTCTTCGGTCGAGGCGAGCTTGAGGCTGATCTCCGCCGCCGACGAGGTGGTGCGCAACCGGTAGTTGTAGACCGTGCGCGCCGGCTCGTGCGCATTGCGGATAATGGCCCTTGGCAGCAGCCAGGCGCCATTTTGCAGCTGCGCCTCGGGCGCCTCGATCCGGTCTTCGTCGCCGCCATTGAGCCGGAAGATGGTGACATTGCCCAGCAGGGCGCCGCCCGGCTGCATGCCGGTGGCCATCATCACATAATGCAGGTCGCCACTGCGCTGTTCGAGCCAGATTTCTCCGGCGGGGGTCTGCATGTTCACCTGCCCGGGCGGTGTCGGATAGAGCCCGCGATTGACGATCGTGCTGACGGTCTCGCCGCCTAGCGCGATGGCCAGGCTCAGCAGGGCCAGGGCAATGGTGGGGGCACGAACCGCCCGCCAGATCGAGATCCCGCTGGCCTGGATGACCGTCAGCTCATGGCGCGCCTTGAGGTCCAGGAACCCCAGGATCGCCCCCATCAGCACGGTCACCGGCAGGGTCTTGATCGTCCAGCGCACCGCGCTCATCGCCACCATCAGGGCGGCCATGGGCAGCCCGTAATTGTCGGCCACGAAATTGAAGCGCCAGGTGTCCAGCGATTCGGCCAGCATGATGATGCCGTAAAATATCAGCACGGTGACCCCGATCCGGCTCGCCAGCCGGTTCAGCACGATCCAGTCGATCCGGGTCATGTCGTGATTCCCTGCAGCGGGCGGCGTGGCCGGAGCAGGACCAGCATGGCGATGCCCCCGGCGATCACCATGGCCAGCGCACCTGTCCAGGGCCCGAGTGGGCTATAGGCGCTCAGCCCGCGTTCGCCGAACGCCACCAGCAGCACGCCTGCCTCCAGCGGGATGGTCACCCGCGCCCGTCTTCCGTTGGGGAAGGCCGAAACGGCCAGCACCAGCAGGCAGATGCCGATAACGCGCACGCCTTCGGCAAGACGGTTGCCCAGTACCTGGCGCAGTTCGGCGGACCAGTCGCCGCTGGCCATTGCCGCGCTGACCAGGGTCACGCTGTCGGTCTGGTTCAGGCCATTGGCCTGATCGATCGGCTGGGAGAACCTGTCGACATTGACGTCGTAGCGCGCAAACGTGATTTCCGAGAACCGGCCGTTCGACTCGGTGTTCTGCAGCGAACCGTCGCGCAGTTCGAGTACATAGCTCTCGCCATCGCTGGAGACCCGCGCGGTATCGGCGACATAGGTGCGCCGCGTCTTGGGATCGCGCCGGTCATCGGCGAAGAATTGCTGGATTTCCCCGTCGCCCGAACGGCCGCCGATCAGCATCACCACGCCCGGCGTGACCTGGGTGAAGCGCTGCGGCTTGAGCGTGGAACTCACCAGATCCGCCGCCACGCTGGCGGTCAGGTTGTTCAGCTGCCGATTGGCATAGGGTTCGAGCAGGTTCGAGAGCACCAGCACCCCCAGAACGCCGGCGCCCGCAACGATTGCCGCGGCGCTCCACAGCGAGGGCAGCCCGCCGCTGGTGTGGATGATATGCAGTTCGCGATTGCTCTGCAGCGCCTGCAGCGCCCGCGCCAGGCCAATGCCGATGCACACGTAGAAAAACGATATGGCCAGCGGCGGCAGCGTCAGCGCCCCCTGCAGCGCCAGTGTCGCTATGCCCTGGCCCTTGACCGATACCACGTCGAACGAGCGCAGGCAGTTGACCAGCCAGAGCAGGAAGCACACCACGCCGAACAGGATCACCGCATCGGTGACGAACAGGCGCGCAAGATAGGCCGTCAGTCGCTTCATACTGTCTGACTAACGTCCCCGGATGCTGCAATTGTGTTTCGATTACCGGCCCCAGCTTGGGGCAGTTCGCCGGGCCAGACAAGCACTCAAAACGCGCGCGCCGCGATTGGTCGGCGCCTGTTGCGGGATTGACGCGCCGTCCAAACATCTCAATGTAGGTCAACCATCCCTTCTGCGCTCCGCGCCCCCATGCCCACCAAGGCCCTTCATGTCCCAGTCGCTTCAAATTCGCACCGCCGGCCAGACGGCCGCTGCTGCCGCACCACTGATTGTTATCTATGCTGCCGAAGGCGCTCAGCCCCGTGGCGCCGCCGCTGCGGTGTGGGCGGGCACTGGCCTGGACTGGCAGCAGGCGGCCGCCGCCGGCGCCTTCAAGGGCAGCCAGGGCCAGGCGCTCGATATAATCGGGCAGGGGGGCGCTCGCCTGCTGGTGCTGGGCAGCGGCAAGGCGGATGCCGATGGCCCGCTCAATGGCTGGACCGATCGCGGCGGCTCGCTGCTGGCCAAGATTGCCGCCACGCGAATCGACACCGTCGCCGTCGTGCTCGATGAGCCCGCTGCCACGCCGGCCGCCATTGGCGAACTGGCGGCAGGATTGCGCCTGCGCCACTACCGCTTCGACAAATACAAGTCGCCGCGCCCCGATGATACGGCCGGCACGCTGTCGGTGACGCTGCATGTCGCCGATCCCGCTGCCGCAGACCGTGCGATTGCCGATCGTGGCGCAACGGTCGATGGCACGCTTCTGGCGCGCGATCTGGTCAATGAACCGGCCAATGTGCTCGGGCCGGTTGAATTTGCCGAGCGTGCTGCGGCCCTGGGGGCGCTGGGCGTCGAGGTCGAGATCCTTGAGCCCGAGGCGCTCGAGAACCTGGGCATGGGTTCGCTGCTCTGCGTCGCGCAGGGGTCCGACCGTCCGGCCCGCCTGGTCGTCATGCAGTGGCGCGGCGGCAAGCCCGATGCTGCCCCGCTCGCCTTTGTCGGCAAGGGCGTGGTGTTCGATACCGGCGGCATTTCCATCAAGCCGGCCGCCAGCATGGAAGACATGAAGGGGGACATGGGCGGAGCGGCGGCGGTGACCGGCCTGATCTGCGCCCTGGCCACCCGCAAGGCGCCGGTCAACGTGGTCGGTGTCATTGGCCTTGTCGAAAACATGCCATCGGGCAATGCCGTGCGCCCCGGCGACATCGTCAGGGCCATGAGCGGCACCACCATTGAGGTGATCAATACCGATGCCGAGGGGCGCCTCGTCCTGGCCGATGCGCTCTGGTACACGCAGGACCGCTTCAAGCCCAAATTCATGATCAATCTGGCCACGCTGACCGGCGCCATCATCGTGGCGCTCGGGCATGAACACGCCGGCTTGTTCTCCAACAATGACGAGCTTGCCACCCGGCTGCTCTCCGCCGGCATCAGTGCCAATGAAAAGCTCTGGCGCATGCCGCTGGCGGCCGCCTACGACAAGATGGTGGAATCCAAGTTCGCCGACATCCGCAACTCCACCGGCCGGGCCGCGGGCGCCATTACGGCCGCCCAGTTCCTGCAGCGTTTCGTCAATGATGTGCCCTGGGCGCACCTTGATATCGCCGGCGCGGCCTTTGGCGCTCCGGCCAGCGAAGTCAACGCCTCATGGGCGCCGGGCTTCGGCGTGGCGCTGCTCGACCGGCTGGTGCGGGACAGCTACCAGAGCTAGGATACAGCATGACCGATGTGCTGTTTTATCATCTTGAGGGCCGGCCGCTCGAAGCGGTCCTGCCGCAATTGCTCGAAAAGACCCTCGATCGCGGCTGGCGCGCCGTGGTCGAGGTCGGCTCTACCGAGCGGGCCGAGGCGATCGACGCCCATTTGTGGACCTATCGCGATGACAGCTTCCTCGGCCATGGCCTGGCCGGGTCGGAGACCGATCCGCACCAGCCCATCCTGATCACCACCGGGACGGACAATCCCAATGGCGCGGCCTGCCGGTTTTTCGTCGATCGGGCCGTGCCGCAATCGACCCAGGGCTATGAGCGCCTGGTCTATATGTTCTCCGGCCACGATCCCGATGCTGTCGCCGAGGCCAGACTGGCCTGGCGCGCCCTCAAGGACACCGGCCAGCTGACCTATTGGCAGCAGGAAGCCGATGGCCGCTGGATCAAGAAGGCATGACGCCGGACCTCTCCGCCCCCAGCCGTCACAAGCTGCATGAAGATATCTTCGCCATGCTCATCGGCACCATGCTGGTTTCGCTCGGCATCGTGTTTTACGCTCAGGTGACCCTCACCACGGGCAGCACGGCCGGTCTTGCGCTGCTGCTGCAATATGGCACCGGCATGCCGTTTGGCTGGCTGTTCTTTGCCATCAACCTGCCATTCTACGTGCTGGCGGTCCTGCGCATGGGCTGGCCCTTTGCCATCAAGACCTTTGCCTGTGTCGGGCTGGTGTCGTTCTTCACCGCCCATATTCCCGACTGGCTCGATATTGCCTCGGTCAGCCCGCTATTTGCCGCGCTGATTGGCGGCGGGCTGATGGGCCTGGGCATTCTTTCGCTGTTTCGCCACAAGGCCAGCGTCGGCGGCATCAATATTCTGGCGCTCTATCTGCAGGACAATTTCAACATCCGCGCCGGCTATTTTCAGCTCGGCGTCGATGCCGTCATCCTGGTGGCGGCCTTTTTCGTGCTGCCGCTCGATCGGGTGCTGTACTCGATCCTGGGGGCGCTGGTGCTCAATTTCATCATCGGCTTCAATCACAAGCCCGGGCGCTACGTCGGTTTCAGTTAGGGGCCCGCGTCCCGTCGCTCCAGCGTCCCACCAGGTCCTGCTTGGGTCCGGCTGTCGCGCCCCGGTCAGCACTGGCCACCACCTCGTCGCTGGCTGCTGCGCCTGCGTCCATGATGTCGTCGACATAAAGCTGGAACATGTCGGCGGCCAGCTCGTAGCAATAGGTGACCTCGCTCTCGGCCGGGCTGTAGAATGCATTGGCCTCGCCGCATTGCCTGGCGGTGAAGGTGACAGGGCCGGGCAGTACATAGCTTGAGGTGATCAGTTCCGCGGCCCGTTCAAGCACTTTCCGGCTCTTCAGCGCAGCCTCGAACACCCCGTATTCGCCGGCATCTTCATAGCGCACGGTAATGGCGGCGCCGGGCGCATCGACAACGGCATGGGGTTCGAGCAGCGTCGCCCAGGCGGTGGCGGCCTGCCCGAATGTGTTGCCGCAGCTGTCCCGCCGGTCCTGGTCAAGGTCATAGGCGTCCGCAGTCTGGGCAAATGCCTCGGGGTCCTTGCCCACCATCATGCAGACCATTGCATAGGCGCGCTGGATGTCCAGGCTGTGCTCGTCATAATAGGACAGGTCGTCAACGCTGGTTGCCGTGGATTTGACCGCGTTGAAATACCAGCCATCGGCACTGTCGATGAGCGCATTATAGCTGTCGTCATCGGCATCGTCGGTCAGCAGCAGGATGGTGGCCAGCGAGTCGGCCGCGTCCTCTTCCTTGCCCAGCACCGGCAGGCCCAACTCGCCGACCAGCATGTGGCCGATCTAGTGATACATCGTGAAGACCGCGTCATGCATGGCAAAGTCGGTCGCCTCGGCGGTCTGGGCCGCGCTGAGTGTCTGCGCCTGCGTCGGCATGCTCAGGGCCACGATCAACGCGATGGCCTGCGTCATTGCGGTTGGCGTCTTCATTCCAGTTCCCCCGGGCTGGTTGTCACGGCTCACGTGCCGCTCAGCCGCCGCTGTGCTTGTCTTTGCGCGGGGCGCGTGGCTGCCGGTCTGGCGCTGCCACGGGCATGTTGTCGGCATAGATATCCATGTAATCGGCCATCAGCTCGTAGCAGAAGATGATTTCCACCGTATCGGGATCATAAAACGCATTGGCCTCGCCACATCGCTTAGCGCTGAACCGGACCGGTGCGCTCAAATTGTAGCTGCGCCTGACGTCGCCGGCGACCTGCTCGAAGACGCCGCTGGCCTTGAAGGCGTCCGCCCCCATGCGCAGGGCGCCGCCGGCCGCCGCATAGGTCACCGTAACGCTGCTGCCGCGCCGGCTGCTGCCATTGTGCCGGTCCAGCAGGCCCTTGAGGTTTCTGTCGACTGTCTCATAATCCCAGCGACAGCTTTCCCGGCGCTCATAGGGCAGGTGATAGCTGTTGGCGACCGTCTCGAACGTCGTCGCATCCTTGCCAACCATCATGCAGACGATCTGATAGGCCCGCTGCTTGTCCAGCATGTAGGCCGCCGCGTAGTCGTGCTCTGCGCTGCCGCTGTTATAGGCCACGCCTGAGAGGAACCAGCCGCGCACGGCGTCATTCAGTGCCTGCTCCGAGCGGGCGGTGCCCTGGCTCAGCAGCATCCAGCTGGCCATATTGTCCGCGACATCTTCCTCGCGCCCCAGCACCGGCAGGTCGAGCTGGTCGATCAGCAAATGGGCGACCTCATGGTAGAGTACGAACATGGCGTTGTTGGCGGCAAAACGGCGCTGTTCGGCAAACTCCTGTTTGCTCAGGCCCGCGGCCTGCGCCAGGCCACCCAGGCCCAGGCACAGCGTAACAAGCGCGAAAAACCGGCAAATCAACAAATGCATGCGGGCCCTTCGCCGACTGTAGTGGAGACCAGCAAACGGCAGCGCGGGCCCGGCGTCAAGATCGACGCAGGCGACCGGTTAATCGCTGCTTGGCTCCCAGCCGGGCGCGCCGAGTTCAAAGCCGGAAAACTGGAAGCCCGGCGCCACGGTGCAGCCCACCAGCGTCCACTCGCCCGTGCTGCGGGCCGCCTGCCAGGCTGCCTGTGGCACCACCACTTGTGGCCGCTGTCCCGCAGCCAGGTCGGCGCCGAGCAGGCTGACCTCGGGCCGCGCGCCCTGTGAAATGCTCAGCTCGAGCGGGGCGCCGGCATAATAGTGCCAGACCTCGACCGCATCGACCCGATGCCAGGCGGAAACCTCGCCGCGTTCGAGCAGGTAGTAGATCGCTGTCGAGCGCGCCCGCCCTTCCACCCTGGCGGCATCCTCGAAGGTCTGCACATACCAGCCGCCTTCGGGGTGCCGCTGCAGCCCGAGCGTGGCGATGATATCCTGGGCGGTCGGGGTGCTCATGCCTGTTCTGCGGTCTCCAGCTCGGCGCTCAGGGCCAGCCATTGCTCTTCGGTCGTCTCCAGCTCGGCGCCGAACCGCGCCTTGTCCTTGCCCAGCGCGATCACCGCCTCGGGGCTGCCTTCGTAGACCTTGGGGTCGGCAAGCTGGGCTTCGATCTTGTCGATCTCCCGCTTGAGCCGCGCGATCTTGGCTTCCGCGTCCTTGATGGCGCTCTTGATGGGCGCGATCTCGGCGCGCTTTGCCGCCGCTTCCTGCTTGTTGGCCTTGCGCTCGGCCTTGGTGCCGCCCTTGCTCTCCTTGGCCGAGGTGATGGCATTCTGGTAGCTGTCGAGATCCTCGTCCAGCTCGCGAATGGTGCCGCCTTCGGCGATCCACAGCGTGTCGCAGGTCGCCTCGATAAGGTGGCGGTCATGGCTGATGATCAGCACGGCACCTTCATAATCGTTGAGCGCATGCACCAGCGCATCGCGGCTGTCGATGTCCAGATGGTTGGTCGGCTCGTCCAGGATCATCATGCCGGGGCCTGAAAAGGTGATCAGGCCCATCAGCAGGCGGGCGCGCTCGCCGCCGCTCAAATTCTTGGCCAGCGTGTCCATGCGTGACTTGGTCAGCCCCATCTGGCTGAGCCGCGAACGGCGCTTGGCCTCGCTGTCGGTGGGCATCAGTTCCACGACATGCTCGAACGGCGTCCATTCCGGCTTGAGCTTGTCCATCTGGTGCTGGGCGAAATGGGCGATCTCGAGCTTCTTGCCCTTGTTGAACGAGCCACCCATCGGCTTGATGTCGCCTGCCAGCAGCTTGGCGAAGGTCGACTTGCCGTTGCCGTTCACGCCGATCAGCGCGATGCGGTCGTCCGGGTCGATGCGCATATTGATGTTGCGCAGGATGGCCTTGTCCCCATAGCCCGCCGACACGCCATCGAGCGTGATCATCGGCGTCGACACTTCGGCCTTGGGCTGCTGGAACGTGAAGGGCGCCGAATATTCGTCGAACATCGCCGCTGGCGGCTTGAGCTTTTCAATCATCTTGACGCGCGACTGGGCCTGCTTGGCCTTGGAGGCCTTGGCCTTGAAGCGGTCAACGAATTTCTGCAGATGCGCGACCTGGTCGAGCGCCTTCTCGCGGCTCTTGTTATTGAGCTCCATCTGCATCCGGCGGGTATTTTCGAACGTGTCGTAATTGCCCTTGTAGAAGGTCAGCTTGCGGTGTTCGAGATGGATGATCGAATTGACCGACTTGTTGAGCAGGTCGCGGTCATGGCTGATCATGAAGACGGTATAGGGATAGGTGGCCAGGTATTTTTCCAGCCACAACGTGCCCTCGAGATCGAGATAGTTTGTCGGCTCGTCCAGCAGCAGCAGGTCTGGCTGGCTGAACAGCACGCCGGCCAGCGCCACGCGCATGCGCCAGCCGCCCGACAGTTCATGCGTCGGCGAGTTCTGCCGGTCCTGCTCGAAACCGAGGCCCTTGAGAATGGATGAGGCCCGCGCCTCGGCGGTATAGGCGTCGATATCGGCCAGCCGGATATAGATCTCCCCGATCCGGTCGGGATCGGTGGCGGTTTCGGCTTCGGCCATCAGCGCCGTGCGCTCCTTGTCCGCCGACAGCACCACATCGAGCACGGACTCGTTGCCGGCGGGTGCTTCCTGCGCCACCGCGCCGATCCGCGCCTGCTTGACCAGCTCGATGCTGCCGGCATCGGGGTGGATATGCTCCTGGATCAGGTGGAACAGCGTGGTCTTGCCGGTGCCGTTCTTGCCGACAAAGCCGGTCTTGGAGCCGGTCGGCAGCACCACCGAGGCGCCTTCGAACAGTTCGCGACCCTGGATGCGATAGGTGAGGTTGTTGATCGAGAGCATGTCAGCGGCAATCTATGCAGGGGGGCGGACAAAACAGCGTCACGGCCAGAGCCGTGCACATACCCGCAACAAAAGTCTTTGCCGCTGGATAAGGTCATGTGGCCTCGAAGGCAACCGGGATTCCCGCATGGTTGCCTCCCGCCACTCCCGCTAGCGCTGCACCAGCGCGGGCCAGTCGGTGATCAGGGAGTCCCGCATCGTCAGTCCCAGCGCCCCGCCGCGCGCCCGATTGTCCACCAGCAGCCGCGCAAAGGCCACGCGATCATCACCGCGTTCCGCCCAGCCGATGAACCAGCCCAGCGAGCGGTCCTTGGCGTAATTGCCCTGCGCATCGGTCACCCAGCCGCTCCCGGTCTTGCCCGTCAGCACCCACCCGTCACCCGCCGGGAAGCTGGGGAGAGCAGCGCGCGCCCCGGCCTGTGCACCGGCCGACACCGGCAATTGCCCCAGCACCAGCCCGCGGACGAACTGCACCTGCTCCTCGGGCGAGATGGTCAGCGATGCCCCAAGCCAGGCATGGGTCATGCCATTGTCCTTGCCCGCTGTGCCCGCGACGTCCCTGTTGCCGTAATCGATCCGTGCCACCAGGGCGCCGAACGTTTCCGCGCCCATCCGCTGCACGAGTTCGCGCGAATACCAGAGCACCGAATCCCGCTCCCAGATCGTCGGATCCACGCTCTTGCGGTCCCGCTCGGGCGCCGCGATCCCGGGCTGCCAGTGCCAGCTGGGCGTGTGGCTGTCCTTGAGGATGCCGGTTTCAAACCCCATCACGGCCAGCGGCAGCTTGAAGGTGGAAAACGGCGCGACGCGCTGGTCGCAGGTTCCATCGCGTACCAGCACCGCGCCGCTCTCGACATCGGCGATCAGCGTGCAGGTCAGCGGTTCGGCGGCATGGCCGGCGACCGGCACGATGGCCAGCAGCAGGCTCAGGAGGGCAGGGCGCAGCAACACGAACATGGCACCAACGGGCAAGGACAACGGGGCAGGGCCGGACTATGGTGAGCCATTGGGCAAAACTGTGGTCGCCTCGGCCCGCCAATTGCGGCATACAGCCGTCTTGCCTGTGTCGCAGTCTCCCGTTACAAGGCGCGACCTTTCCCACAGACCCATTCAAGGATCTACCCATGGCGCTCGAACGCACATTCTCCATCATCAAGCCCGATGCCGTCCGTCGCAACCTGATCGGCAAGATCGTCGCCAAGTTCGAGGAAGCCGGTCTGCGCCCGATCGCCCTCAAGAAGATCCACATGACCCGCGCCCAGGCCGAAGGCTTCTACGCGGTCCACAAGGAACGCCCCTTCTTTGGCGAACTGGTCGAGCAGATGATTGCCTCGCCCGTCGTCGTGCAGGTGCTTGAAGGCGAAAACGCCATTCTCAAGAATCGCGAAGTCATGGGCGCCACCAACCCGGAAAACGCCGCTCCCGGCACCATCCGCAAGGAATTCGCGCTCTCGATCGGCGAGAACTCGGTGCACGGCTCGGACGCCCCCGAGACTGCTGCCGAAGAGATCCGCTACTTCTTCAAAGAAGACGAACTGGTCGGCTAATGCCCTATATCAGCGTCCGGATCGTCGAAGGCGCCACTGCGGAACAGAAATCCGCGGTGATCGCCGGCATTACCGACGTCATGGTCAAGGTGCTGGGCAAGAACCCCGACAGCACGCATGTCGTCATCGACGAGGTGCCGCTGGACAACTGGGGCCACAAGGGCAAATCGGTCGCCGAGCTGCGCAGGCAGCCCAAGGCCTGATCCCCTCCAGCGCCTCCTGAAACATGAGGTCGCCCGCCGGGCGGCCTTTTTTGCTTGTTTGTGCTATGGTGCACCAACGCCAGAGCTCCTTGCCGCCCTCCCGACTAGTCAGGGGAGGCCCGGGTGGGGGTTCTCACCCCACCTGAAAGTTACGCATTGTCCCTGCCTGAAAACATTTCGCCCCCACTCGCTCGCGCCCTCGCTGCCAAGGGCTACGAGACCCTGACCCCGGTCCAGTCCGCGATCATCGAAGATGAAACCGCCGGCCGCGACCTGCTGGTCTCCGCCCAGACCGGCTCGGGCAAGACCGTTGCCTTCGGCATGGCCATTGCAGCCACGCTGCTGGGCGAAGCCGAGCGCTTCACCGAAGTCGGCGCCCCGCTGGCGCTGCTGATTGCCCCCACCCGTGAACTGGCGCTGCAGGTCCAGCGCGAGCTCGAATGGCTCTATGCCGAAACCGGCGCCAGAATGGCCACTTGCGTCGGCGGCATGGATGCCCGCACCGAGCGCCGCGCGCTCGAGCGCGGCGTGCACTTCGTCGTCGGCACCCCCGGCCGCCTGCGCGACCACATCACCCGGGGCGCTCTCGACATGTCGGCGCTGCGCGCCGTCGTACTCGATGAAGCCGATGAAATGCTCGACCTGGGTTTCCGCGAGGATCTCGAATTCATTCTCGACGCGGCTCCCGAAGACCGTCGCACTTTGCTGTTCTCGGCAACCGTGCCCAAGCCCATCGCCCAGCTGGCCAAGACCTTCCAGCGCAATGCGCTGCGCGTCGCGGCCACCAGCGGCGGCGAACAGCATGCCGATATCGACTACAAGCTCATGCTGGTCCCCGCCAATGAGCGCGAAAACGCCATCATCAATACGCTGCTCTATTTCGAGGCGGCCAATACAATTGTCTTCGCCTCCACCCGTGAAGGCGTCAAGCATCTGTCGGCGCGCCTGCACAATCGCGGCTTTGACGTGGTGACCCTGTCGGGCGAGCTCAGCCAGGCCGAGCGGACCAATGCACTGCAGTCCATGCGCGATGGTCGTGCCCGCATCTGCGTGGCCACCGACGTGGCTGCCCGCGGTATCGATCTGCCCAATCTTGATCTGGTGATCCACGCCGATCTGCCGACCAATCCCGACACCCTGCTGCATCGTTCCGGCCGCACCGGTCGCGCCGGTCGCAAGGGCACCTGCGTCATCATCAGCCCCATGCACCGCCGCAACGTGGCCCAGCGCATCCTGCGCACGGCCAAGCTCGATGTCGACATGATGGCGCCGCCCACCGCCGTGGAAATCGACGCCCGCTTCCGCGAACGCATCCTCAGCAACGAGGCCCTGACGCGGCCCATCGCCGAGGACGAGGCCGAGTTCGTCGCCCAGCTGATGGAGCGTCACAGCGGCGAAGCCATTGCCGCCGCCTATCTGCGCCAGCAGCTGGCAGCCCGTCCGGCGCCCGAAGACGTTACGGAAAACCCCACGCCCGGCAAGCCTGGCGACAGCGATCCGCGCAGCCGCGAACGCTTCGAGGGCGGCACCTGGTTCAAGGTCAATGTGGGCCGCAAGCAGCGCGCCGAACCGCGCTGGATCCTGCCCATGCTGTGCAAGGCCGGCGACGTCACCAAGACCGCCATCGGCTCGATCCGCATCTTCGACACCGAATCCATCTTCGAGGTGGCAGCGCCCAAGGCCGACGCCTTCCTGCGCGCCATCACCAGGAATGGCTCGGGTGAGCGCGGCGTCACCATCACCGCCGTTGATGGTCCGGGCGAGCGTCCGGCCGGTCCGCCACCGTCGCAGCGTCGTCCACCCGGCCCGATCGAACGCTACGATCCCGATGCGCCGCGTCCCGAGCGCGCCGACCGCCAGAGCCGCTATGGCTCGGCTGGCCTGCGGCCCGACGACTTTGAAGCGCCCGCAACCGGCGCATGGAACCCCGCAGCGGACGCCGACAAGCCGCGCGCAGCCAGGCCTGCATTCGACAAGCCGCGTCCGGCCAAGGTCAGCAAGGCCCCGCCCAGCAAGGACAAGGGCAAGCCGAAATGGGCAGGCAAGCCTGCCGACGGCGCCAAGCCGGTCAAGAAGGACCACAAGGCCAAGCGCAAGCCGCAGATCTGAGAGGCGCTGCAATCCGAACCGGCAAGGGGTGGCGCGAGCCACCCTTTTCTTTGCCGTCAGCCCGCCTTTTTGGCTGCGTGATAGGTCAGTGCCAGCGCGATGACATGGCGCAGGGCGGGCAGGTCGGGTTCATCTGGCAGCACAACCGCCCGATTACCCTGATACTCGAAGGCGTCGGGATAGTGCGCGCGGTAGCGGCTCACCAGGTCCGTCTTGCAATTGACGTACAGGGCCACGCGTCCGCTTGCTTTGTCTACATCCAGGCGGATCGTCGTGCCGCTGCCGCTCTGGGTGGTCAGGTAGCTGATCTGGCCCCATTTGAGCGTTTCATCCAGCGGACCCACGCCGGCAATGCTCGCGGCTGTGTCCAGGATCAGTGAGCGCAGCGCCATCATGGCCGAACGCTGTGGCGGCGCATGGGCGGCGAAAACGGCGGCGACTGCATCATCCATCGGCATCGATCCTTCCTCATTCTCGCCTAGCCTTGTCCCCCAATCGGCTGACAGGTCATGTCAGCATGACTCTCGCCTGCACTGGCCATCGCGGTGGGGGGAGGATCAGTTGGATCCGAATTCCCGAATTAAATCAACGGTGTGTGGCAGCGACGTGAATCAGGCTGTCAATGTTCTGATTCAACACATCACCCGTCCCACTGTGACATTCCCGCCAGTGGGACAGTCCAATTTCCGCTGTCGCAAAATTGTCAGTGGCCAAATCAGCCATCCTTGCTAGATTCCAATGGTCGAAATTGCCGTCTCGCGTCACCGGCCCCAATCTTGGAGAGCATTCGTGCCCTTACGCTGGCAGGAAGTGGCATTGCCGCTGTCGATTATCGTTTTTCTTCTTGTCCTCAAGCATGTACCGGCCACCGCAGGCCTGCCGCTGGCCCGCGCGGCGGGTGTCGTGGCCTTCGGCTACGCTGCCTTTCTGGCCCTGCGCCTGCTGCAGGGTGAGGATGCCATCCTTGTCGATGGCTGGTCCGAGCTGCGCCCCTCCATGGTGGAATATTTTGCCTGCTACGGCGCAGCCGCGCTGGCGGTGGTGCTGCTGTCTGCGGTCATTGTCATCGGGGGCACCAGGCATGTTCCGGCTACCCAGATGGTGGCCACCTATCTGGCGTCGCTCCTGCTGGGGGGCGGCGCCGTGGGCATAGGCCTGGGCGGCCTCTTCACCCGGGTTCGCTGGAACAACAAGCGTCTCGAACACCGTACCGCCTTTGGCCGCGAGACGACGATCGACTGGTCCGACGTGCGGGCGGTCAAGCCCAACTGGCGCGGCATTACCATCGCCACGGCGGACGCCGGCAAGGTCACCTTTTCGCAGTTCCATGTCGGCGCCGCGCAACTGGCCCTCCACGCCACCAACCGCGCCCGCCGCAACACCGAATCCGCCACCAAGGCCTTCGCCACCTCCTGACCCAATATCCCCGGGAGTGGCGCCCCACCTCCCCCTTGATGGGGGAGGCCGGGAGGGGGTGCCCCCCAATCATCCGGCGGTGCGGGCACGGCTCATCTACCCTCCGAAAGCCCAACCACCTCCGTGCCCCAAGAACCGCCCCGGGAGTGGCGCCCCACCTCCCCCTTGATGGGGGAGGCCGGGAGGGGGTGCCCCCCAATCATCCGGCGGTGCGGGCACGGCTCATCTACCCTCCGAAAGCCCAACCACCTCCGTGCCCCAAGAACCGCCCCGGGAGTGGCGCCCCACCTCCCCCTTGATGGGGGAGGCCGGG
>TARA_R110002124_G_scaffold11132_1_pt1 | contig 33080 bp, 30 predicted proteins | sample TARA_R110002124 | Tara Oceans TARA_R110002124 (sample SAMEA4397445) | marine metagenome | biome: Polar Biome; feature: [SRF] surface water layer (ENVO:00010504); material: water (ENVO:00002006), including particulate matter (ENVO:01000060) such as... | depth 5 m
CACCGAAGAAGATACGGCCGGCAGCGTGCATGATCGGCTGGCCGCGCTCGCCGCAGAGCTCGCGCCCCGTGCGCTTGAAGGCCTCGCCGATGGCAGCCTGACCCCTGTTCCGCAGACGGAAGAGGGGATGACTTATGCCGCCAAGCTTGGCCCGGATGACCAGAAGGTCGACTGGACGCGGCCTGCGCGAGAGGTCGACTGCCATATTCGGGGCCTGTCGCCGTTTCCGGGTGCATGGTGCTATTGGACGCCGCCCGGCAAGGATGAGCCGGTGCGCCTGAAACTGCTGATGTGCCGTCGCTCCGGCCGGGAAACCACTGCGCCGGCCGGCATGGTTCTGGATGACCGCCTGCTGGTCGCTTGCGGCGATGGCGGCGCTGTGCGTATCCTCCGTCTGCAAAAGCCAGGGGGAAAGCCAATGGATGCAGACCAATTCCTGCAGGGGCAGGCGATTGCTCCGGATACGGTGCTTGGCTGATGAGTTTCTGGATTCGCCCCGCCCGCGAAGAAGATCTCGACGAGATCGTTGCGCTGAATGATCTTGCCTTTGGCGGCAAGGCTGAGGGCCGCATCGTTCGGGATCTCGCCAAGAGCGGTGAGAGCGTGCTCTCACTCGTGGCGAGCGATGACAAGACCATTGCCGGCCATATTCAGTTTTTCCGCATGCTGCTGGATGATGAGCCCGTAGCTGTCGGTCTTGGGCCAATGTCAGTGCATCCTGATTTCCAGAAGACCGGTATCGGCAGCGGCCTTATCCAGATGGGCCTTATGGCGCTGGAAGGGGCGGGGGAGCAACTCGTCTTCGTGCTTGGCCACCCCGAATACTATCCCCGATTTGGGTTTTCCGCCGACCTTGCCCAGCCATTCGAGTGCAAATGGTCCGGCGATGCCTTCATGGCGCTGCGTCTTGATCCGGCGGCACCGACATCCGGCCGGTTGACCTATCCGGCGGCCTTTGGCTAGGGCCGCTGAATGCCGCGTTACAGACTCCTCCTCGAATACAATGGTGGCCCGTATCAGGGCTGGCAGCGCCTGCCTGGGATCCCGACCGTGCAGGGCGCCCTGGAAGAAGCAGCCGCAAAGCTCGATGGCGCGCCCGTTGAGGTGCATGGCGCCGGGCGTACCGATAGCGGCGTTCACGCCACGGGACAGGTCGCGCACATGGATTTGCAAACGGATCGCGGGACCAAGGTGGCGGACGCGATGAATTTCCATCTGCGTCCGCATTCGATCGCCGTGCTGAAGGCCGAAAAAGTGGACGAGAATTTCCACGCCCGGTTCAGCGCAACTGAGCGGCATTATCGCTTCATCATCATCAATCGCCGGGCGCATCTGACTTTGGACGAAGGACAAGCCTGGCGGATCTCCTCCAGGCTTGATGCCGACAAGATGCACGCGGCGGCGCAGACCCTTGTTGGAACGCACGATTTCACGACCTTCCGCGATACAGATTGTCAGGCCAAGTCGCCGATAAAGACGCTCAACGCGATTTCCGTTTCGCGCTATGGTGACCGGGTCGAGGTGACGTGCCGGTCGAGGAGTTTCCTGCACCGGCAGGTTCGCTCCATCGTGGGCAGCCTTGTAGATGTCGGCCGGGGCAAGCAGCCGGTTGGCTGGATTGCGGACATTCTGGCCGCCGCCGAACGGACGGCCTGCGGGCCGATCTCCCCGCCGGATGGGCTCTACCTGGAAAAGGTCGATTACGAATAGTCCAGCCTGACGCGAAGTCAGTCTGTGCAGAATTCGGCTTCCGCTCTAGCCTCTCTGGAAAACAAGAGGGAGCGAAAAGATGGCCATCGATTTTACGATACCGGAAGAGGCAAAAGAAGTCCGCGAGCGCGTGCGCAAATGGGTGCAGGAAGAATGCATTCCCGCCGAACAGGAAATGGCGAACGGTCGCGCGTTCAAGGACGTGCTGCCGGAATTGCGCAAGAAGGCGCGGGCGCAGGGGCTCTGGTTGCCCTTCATTCCCCTTGAGCATGGGGGGATGGGACTTGGGCCGCTGGCCAATGCGCTGGTCCAGATGGAACTTGGCCAGAGCCATCTCGGCGCGCTGTCGATGAACTCGCAGGGACCGGACGACGCGACCATGCTGACCCTCCTGGCGCATGGCACCGATTTCCAGAAAGAGAAATACCTGAAGCCGCTGCTGAATGGCGAAAAGCGCATATGCTATTCCATGACGGAGAAGGCGGCCGGCGCGGATGCCACAGGCATGCAGACACGCGCAGATAAGGACGGAAAGGGCAATTACGTCCTGAATGGCGAAAAATGGTTTTCCAGTGCTGCCTCCGCCGCCGACATTGCGGTCGTCATGGCCAAGACCAATCCGGACGCGCCGCGTCACCAGCAATTCTCCACCTTCATCGTTGAGCTGCCCAATCCCGGCTACAAGATCATCCGGGACATCCCGACCATGGCGGTGCACGGGGCCCATTATGAGGAGATGGGCGGCGGCCATGCCGAAGTGAAGATCGAGAACCTCGTCGTGCCGGAAGAAAACCTGCTTGGCGGGGAAGGGGGCGGCTTCTCCATGGGGCAGCATCGCCTGGCCTATGGTCGCCTGCGTCACGGCATGCACAATGTGGCAATGGCTCAGCGTGCACTTGATCTGGCCACGGAACACGTCACGAGCCGTGAGACCTTCGGCAAGCCGCTGGAAGACCGGCAAGGTGTCCAGTTCATGCTGGCAGAATGTGCGAGCCAACTTTACATTGCCCGACTGATGCTGATGCATATTGCCTACAAGGCCGAGAATGGCATGGACCTGCGGCAGGAAAATGGTATCGCCAAGGTCTTCCTCGCAAACATGGTCCACAAGGTGGTCGATACGGCAATCCAGTTGCATGGCGCACTTGGCTATTCGCTCGATACGCCCCTTGCGGCCTGGTACACGCATATCCGGTCCCAACGCCTCGTAGATGGGCCGGACGAAGTGCACAAATGGATCACCGGCAAGAATGTCATTCGCGCGTTCCGGAAGGACGGCACGACCGCGGCCGCAGCGGGCGGGGACCTGTTGTGATCAAGCTGACCTTTTGCCTGTGCCGCTTGCCCCATCTGAGCCGTGAGGCGTTCCAGCGCTACTGGCGGGAGCAGCATGCCCCGCTGGTCGCGAAACATGCCGAAACGCTGGGTATCCTCCGCTATGTGCAATGCCACACGGGGCACGATGCATTGAATGGCACCATGCAAGGCTCACGGGGCGGACCGGAGGCGTATGACGGCGTTGCCGAACTCTGGTTCGAAAGCGAGGAAGCCATGGCCGCGAATACCAGCGAGGCGGCGGTGAAAGCCGGCGCTGAACTATTGGAGGATGAGAAGAAATTCATCGACCTTACGAATTCGCCGCTCTGGTTCGGAGACGAGCATGATGTGGTAAGTCGGGGCTAGCCAAGGGCCGCGTCGAGGTCTGCGAGGATGTCCTCGACATCTTCCAACCCGACCGAAAGCCGGACCAGACCGTCGCTGATGCCGTGCTCCAGACGTTCTTCCTGCGAATAGGTCGAATGGGTCATGCTGGCCGGATGCTGGATCAGGGATTCCGCGTCGCCAAGGCTGACGGCGCGTTGGATCAGGGTGAGCCTGTCCATCATGGCCGTCCCCGCATCGAAGCCACCTTTCAGCTCGAAGGCAATCATGCCGCCGAACGCACTCATTTGCCGACGGGCGAGTTCATGCTGTGGATGGCTTGGCAGGCCGGGATAATGGACTTCCGAGACGGCGGGATGAGCTTCCAGCCATTCAGCGACTGTCAGCCCACTCTCGCAATGGCGCGCCATGCGCAGTTGCAGTGTTTTCATGCCGCGCATCACCAGCATCGCCGTAAGCGGAGCCATCACCGAGCCGGTCATGTCCTTGACCCCGATCATCCGGATTTCATGGATCAGGTCAGCCGGGCCGCACACGACCCCTGCCACGAGGTCGCCGTGGCCGCCGAGATATTTCGTGGCCGAATGAAGCACGAAATCCGCGCCAAGTTCGATGGGCCGGGTCAGGAGGGGGGAGGCATAGGTGTTGTCGACCACCGTCAACGCCCCGGCCTGTTTCGCGATCGCTGAGACAGCGGCAATGTCGACCAGCCGCATGTTCGGATTGGCCGGGGTTTCGAAATAGACGATCCGGGTCTGCTCGCTGATCGTTTCGCGCAAATTGGCCGGATCGCGCAGGTCGACATGAGTGACCTTCACGCCGAACCGCGAAAGGCCGTCACGCATGAACGCAAATGTGCAGCCATACAGCGTCTTGTCCGTTATGATCTCGTCGCCGGGTTTTACCAGGGTCCAGAGCGTTGCGGAGATGGCGCCCATGCCGCTGGCGGTCGCCAGACCCGCTTCGGCGCCCTCGAGATTAGCGATCCGGGATTCGAGCAGGGCGAGAGTCGGATTGGAGATGCGGGAATAGATATGACCTTCTGTTTCCCCCGCAAAAAGAGCTGAACCTGTTGCAGTATCAGGGAAAACGAAGGTAGACGTCATGTGCACGGGCGGAGTAAGTGCGTGCGAATGATTTGCAGGTGCGTAGCCATGGTGGATGGCGCGCGTTGCGGGTCCGTGGGAGCGAACAGGTTTGTGAGTCATCGGGGGAAGTCTCCTGATCTGTTCGGGTAGAGTAGCAGCACATTTGGGACATGTGCTGTCAATTAATGCCAATCTCAGAATGAGAATTGGCAGAAATAACCAACTGGGGGTTATATGGACAAGATTGATGCTAAGATTGTGGGCGCCTTACAAGAGGATGGCCGCCTGACCAATCAGGATCTGGCGGAAAAGGTCGGCCTGTCGCCATCGCCTTGCCTGCGCCGGGTTCGGAATCTCGAGAAAGCCGGGATCATAAAGGGCTATTGCGCCACGATCGACCAGAAGGCCTGCGGCTATCCAATTACCTGTTTTGTGCGCATCCGACTGTCGATCCATACCGAGGACACGATCCAGAAATTCGAGAAGATCGTGAATGATACGCCGGAGATCCTCGATTGCTATCTGATGGCGGGCGGGCCGGATTACCAGCTGCGCGTCGTGACGGGCAGCCTCGATGAATATGAGGAATTGGTGCGGAAGACCTTCCAGAAATTGCCCGGTATTGCGTCTGTCGAGACCAGCTTCGCCTATGGCGTCGTCAAGAAGTCCCGTGTCCTGCCGGTCAAGATCGGGGCCTGATAGGTAATCCGCCGGGGGAAATGCCGGAAATGGGCGCAGTTTCCGGCATCTCCTGTCTCAATCCCGCTATGACAGCATAGGCGCGGGAGAGGGAGCTGCTATATAGGCAGGTGATGAGCACAGATTCCCCCGTCCAGCCGCCGCAAGAACCCACTCTTGTTGAATCCCGCAACCGGCCCAGTCGTCGGCCCGGCAAATGGCGCATTTCCAACATCATTGATGGCCGCGCGCTGCGGGTGAAGCTGACCGCCGCTGCGCTGGATAATCTGGGGGACGCCCAGACGATGCGGAAGGCGGCGTTGGACCATCTGCACGGCGCCATGTTCCGGGGCCGCATGATCGCGCAGGAGCGCCTGCAACAGGGCGCTGACGGGCTCGACACGGCGCGGCTGATCGCGGCGGTCCAGGACGAAGTGATCCACGCGCTGTATGATTTCACCACCACGCATGTGCACCGCGCGCGCAACCCTACGGAAGCGGAGCGCCTCGCCATCATCGCAACCGGGGGATATGGCCGCGGCGTGATGGCGCCGTCCTCCGACACCGATCTGCTGTTCCTGCGTGCCTACAAGGCCTCCCCGCATACCGAGAGCGTCATCGAATACATGCTCTACGCCTTGTGGGATATGGGGCTGAAAGTGGGCAACGCATTCCGCACCCCGGCCGAGTGTGTCAAGCTGGCGGCCGAGGATGTGACAATCAAGACGTCCTTGCTGGATGCGCGCTTCATCTGTGGCGACCAGGCCTTGTCGGCCGAGATGCTGACCAAGTTCAAGAAGGATGCGGTCGACGGCAAGGATGCCGACTTCATCGCTGACAAGCTGGCAGAGCGTGATGCACGTCATGCGCGCCAAGGCGATGCCCGCTACGTGGTCGAGCCGAACATCAAGGAAGGCAAGGGCGGCCTGCGCGACCTGCAGACGCTCTACTGGATCGTCAAACATATCTATGGGGGCCACACCCTGGAGGACGTGATGCAGGGCGGGCCGTTCACGCGTAGCGAGTATGGTTCCTTCATTCGATCGGCCAAATTCCTCTGGACGGTGCGCTGTCATCTGCATTTCGTGACCGGTCGCGCCGAAGAGCGGCTGAGCTTTGACTTGCAGTCCGAAATTGCGGCGCGCATGGGCTATCGTGACCGGACCGGCCAGCTGGGCGTCGAACGGTTCATGAAGCGCTATTTCCTTGTGGCCAAGGATGTCGGCGCATTGACGCGGATCATCGCGGCAAAACTGGAAGCCGAGCAGAAGAAGAAACCGGAAGGATTCCGCCGGCTGTTGCCGCAGAAAACTCCGCAGGCGCTGGAAGACGAGGGATTTGTCATTGACGCCGGGCGGGTGAGCATCACATCCGAGGCCGTCATGAAGGACGACCCGCTAAACATGCTGCGGCTGTTCATCATTGCGCGGCGCGAGAGCAAGGACATTCATCCGGATGCCCTGTCGGCGATCACGCGCAATCTGAGGGGGCTCAACGAAGAAATTCGGAGTGCGGAAGAAGCCCGTGAGCTGATCCTGGACGCAATCATCGGCGGAAGGGACCCAGCCTTGATCCTGCGTCGCATGAACGAGGCAGGGGTGCTCGGCAAGGCCATTCCGGAATTCGGCGGCATCGTCGCACAGACCCAGTTCAACATGTATCATCATTACACGGTTGATGAGCATACGATCCGCGCCGTCGAGGCCATTGCGGAAATGGAGCAGGTCAATGGGGAGCGCGTCCCCTTGGCCAGCGAAATCTTCCCACTGATCGAGAATCGCCGCGCGCTGTACCTCGCCATGCTGTTGCATGACACCGGCAAGGGCAGGGGCGACCAGCAGATCGAAGGCATGAAGACCGCGACCCGTGCCTGCCAGCGTCTGGGGCTGCCCGATGACGAAACGGACTTGGTTGCCTGGCTTGTTGGCAATCACCTTGAACTCAGCGAGACAGCGCAGAAGCGGGATATTTCCGATCCGCGCACGGTGACGCAATTTGCAAATCTTGTGGGATCTCTGGAGCGGCTGCGGCTGCTCTACATCCTGACAGCGGCGGATATTCGCGCCGTAGGCCCCGGCGTGTGGAATGCGTGGAAGGGCCAACTGATGGCCGACCTCTACCACAATACGGCTGCAGCCTTGCGCGGTGGCCGGGCGGACGAAGCCGGTGTGCAGGCCCATCTCGAAGGCCGCGCCGAAGCCCGCCGCGAAGCGCTGATCGAGGATCTGGGGGAAATTCCGCCGGTCTTGCTGGAAATGGAAACAGCCTATTGGACGGGCTTTGACGTGCCCGACCTGACTTGGCATGCGACCGCCCTCAAGGATTCCGGCAATGTCGTCTGCTACCGCTTCCCGCCGGAAGGCGGCGCGTTGACCTTGCTCGTGTCGGGGCAGGACCGTCCGGGCCTGTTCGCTGACCTTGCCGGCACGCTGGCCAATCTTGGCGCCAATGTCGTCTCGGCGCAGGTCTTCACGAACCGCAGCGGACGGATTGTCGATATCTTCATCCTACAGGATGCCTCGCAGAAGCCGTTCGGCCAGAAGGATTCCACGCGCCTGAAACGTCTTGAAACGGCGTTGATGGACACGCTCGGCGGAACGCGCGTTGAGGAATTGGCGACCTCGCGCATGGGACGCCGGCAGGCTGCTTTCCTCGTGCAGCCTTCCGCCCAGATCCGGAATGACGTCTCGACCGAATATACGGTTGTCGATATTGCCGGGCGGGACCGGCCGGGCCTGCTCTATGATGTGGCCAGTGTTCTGGCCGACAGTGGCCTGTCGATTCATTCAGCGCATGTCGGCTCCTATGGGGAACGCATGTTTGATGCGTTCTATGTCCAGACGTCCGACGGACAGAAGCTGACCGAAAAGGCCCGGATTGAGACACTGAAGGACCGTCTTCTCGACGCATTGGGGCAGCATGAACCGGATGCGCCGGAAACGCCGGCCCGGAAATTGAGACGCTCTCGCGCCGTGGACAGTTTCTGAGAATTCGATCAGGGATTCCCGCATGAGCGTCGCCCGCAATACCCTTGTGCAATCCTCCCTGACCCTGGGTAGCCGTGTTCTGGGCATGGTGCGCGACATCCTGCTGATCGCGAAGATCGGGGCAGGGCCAATCGGTGATGCCTGGGCGACGGCGCAGCAATTCCCGAATCTGTTCCGCCGCATTTTTGCCGAAGGTGCCTTTGCCTCGGCCTTCGTGCCGACCTATGCGCGTACGCTGGAAGCCGAAGGGACGGAAGCCGCGCGCGATGTGGCGCAGGAGGCGCTCCGCGTCCTGTTCGCGGCGACGGCGGCGCTGACCATCCTTGCGCAGATCTTCATGCCGTGGGTCCTGTTGCTGATCCATGGCGGGCAGGCGGACGATCCGGAAAGCTATGGCCTCGCGGTACTGCTGACGCGGATCACGATGCCGTATCTCACCTTCATGGCAATTGCGGCGCTCCTCTCCGGCGTGCTGAATTCGGCAGAACGTTTCATCCTGTCAGCGGGCGCACCGACCTTGCTGAACCTGTCCCTGATCCCCGCCGCCTTCGTGGCGCCAGATGCCAAGGGCACGGCGCTGGCGGCGGCAGTGGCCTATTTTGTTGCGGGTGTGTTGCAGGCGGGGGCCCTCTGGTGGGGCGTCAACCGGCAGAAAGTGCGTCTCAGCCTGATTGGCTGGCCACGCATGACGCCCGCCGTCAAGAAGGTGCTGAAGCTCGCCATTCCCGGCACGATTGCGGCGTCGGGCACGCAGATCAACATCATTGTCAGCCAGTCGCTGGCGAGTTTCGAAGTCGGCGCGAAATCCTGGCTCTATGCGGCGGACCGGCTTTACCAGTTACCGCTCGGACTTGTCGGGGTTGCCGTCGGTGTCGCCATCCTGCCACGTCTCAGCCGGGCCGCGCGAGCGAGCGATGACGGCTCCAGCCGCCGCACCATGGATGAAGGCATTGGCCTCGCTATGGCGCTGACCCTGCCGGCGGCCGCAGCGCTGATGATTGCGCCTGTCTTCCTGATCGACGCCTTCTTCACGCGCGGCGAGTTCCTGCCATCGGATGCCGCAATGTCCGGCAATGCTCTGTTTCATTTTGCATGGGGGGTGCCTGCCTTCGTGCTGATCAAGGTGCTCGCGCCGGCCTTCTTCGCACGGGAAGATACCAAGACGCCAATGCGCTTCGCGCTCGTCTCGGTCGCGATCAATACGGCGCTCGGTGCGGGCCTGTTCTTCTGGATGAAGTCCAATGGTCAGGCGGGCTTCATCGGTCTTGCCATTGCCACGTCGATTGCTGCCTGGGTGAACACGGCGCTGCTGGCCCTGACCCTGATCCGGCGCGGCTGGTATGTGCCCGGCGCGCGGCTCGTCTCCGGTGTCGTCCGCGCCGCGATCGCTACGGCGATCATGTCGGGCGCCGTCTGGTTCATGCTGGAAAACCTCGCCTTGATCCGATCTGAGCTCTGGAATTCGCGCATTGTTTCAGCCGCCGCCATCGTGCTGGTCGGCGGCGTGATTTACGGGTTTGCCGCCCTGCTGACCGGAGCAATCCGCATTTCTGACATTCGTCAGGCTTTGCGTCGCTAGACAAACGCGCTAAAGCGCCAGCCCATGACTGATACACCTGCATCCTATAGCGGCCCGCAGCGCATTTTCTCGGGTATCCAGCCGACCGGCAATCTCCATCTGGGCAACTATCTGGGAGCTCTGAAGAAATTCGTGGACCTGCAGGAGGAGGGCTGGGACGCGGTGTATGCCGTGGTGGACCTGCACGCAATCACCATGCCGGTGGAGAAGGGGGCTCTGGTCAGCCAGACCCGCCAGATCGCAGCGGCCTTCCTCGCTTGCGGCGTCGATCCGAAGAAATCCATCCTCTATGCGCAATCCTCGGTGAAGGCGCATGTCGAGCTTGCCTGGATCTTCAACTGCGTTGCACGGATGGGCTGGGTCGAGCGGATGACGCAGTTCAAGGATAAGGCCGGCAAGGATGCCGAACGCGCTTCAGTGGGCCTGTTCACCTATCCGGTGCTGCAGGCGGCAGACATCCTGGCTTACAAGGCAACGCATGTGCCGGTAGGCGAGGACCAGAAACAGCATCTGGAACTCAGCCGTGACATCGCCGACCGGTTCAACCGGGAATATGATGCGCCGGGCTTCTTCCCGCTGCCGGAGCCGCTGATCAAGGGGCCGGGCGCGCGCATCATGAGCCTGAAGGACGGCACCAAGAAGATGTCGAAATCCGATCCGTCGGAATTGTCACGCATTTCCCTGGTGGATGATGCCGATACGATCGCGAAGAAGATCAAGAAGGCCAAGACGGACCTTGAAGGCGACATGCCGAGCGAAGTGGACGGCCTGAAGGGGCGTCCTGAAGTCGAGAACCTTGTCGGCATCTATGCGGCGCTGGCAGGTGAAAGTGTTGAGGCTGTGCTGAAGCAATATGGCGGGCATGGCTTCGGCGTGTTCAAGCCGGCGCTGGCCGAGGTGACGGTGAGCCATCTTGCGCCGATCACGCAGCGCTATCGCGAAATCCTCGACGATACAGGCTTCATTGACTCGGTCCTCAAGGATGGCGCCGAGCGGGCGGATGCGATCTCCGCGCCGATCATCGACGATGTGCGCAAACTGGTCGGGTTCTGGGGCGCCTGATCTTCACCTGCGATACGCACCTGCGGCGCCGCGTTGCATTGACGCCGACGACAGTCAGGCTACCTGTCGGGCAGCATTCAGACGGTTGGAGACCATTCATGCGCATCGTGTCCCTTGTTGCAGCCCTCAGCCTTGCGGCCGTTGCCGCTTGTTCGCCAGCCTCTGAAGAGGGCGAAGCCTCGGTGACTGTGAGCGAGGCCTATATCGTGAAGCCGACGCCGGGCCGCGATGTTGCTGGCGGCGGCTTGACCCTGACCGTGAACGGCGCACCCATCGCGCTGGTTGGCGCAGATACTGATATTGCTGACACGGTTGAACTCCACACGATGAGCATGGAAGACGGCGTCATGAGAATGCGCAAGGTTGAGCAGTTTGACGTGGCTGAAGATGCGCCCCTGGTGCTGGAAAGTGGCGGCGCCCATTTGATGCTGTTCGGCGTCAGCCCCGACATCGAGATCGGTGAGACGGTGGACCTCGTCCTGACCCTGATGGATTCCGAAGGGACCGAATCGACCCTGACGACCGAGGCAGAGATTCGCGGCCTGGGGGACTGAGCCGCGTCCGGCGCGTCGTTTCGTGCCGGAATTGCCTTCAATTTGCGTCCTGAAATCACGTCGCCCGAACAATTCGCGGGCAGGCATGTTGCTTGCATATATTTAACAGTAAATAGACTGTTAAAATTGGCGGAACCTCGGCATAGTGTCCTGAACGCAACAGGTTCCGCGTGGGTGTGATTAAATACAGGGTAGAGTGAATGGCATTTGATAGTCGCCTCCCCGCGGCATACCAGGAGGAAGGTCCTGTCGTGACTGTGCTGGGCTCCGATCATCTCGTAACGTTCGACTACGCAGAACCCAGTCCCATCATGTTGTTTGCCCAGCGCTGGTGGCGCCGGACGGTAACGCTCCTGAAAGTGGGCGCCGTGGTGTGCGCGGTTGCGGCCTATCCAATCATGACGGTCGCGTCCAACCGGATCGATGACAGCAGCATTGAGGTGGCCGGCCAGAACTGGACGCTTCCGGAAGTTGGCGTGTCGATTGTGAAGATTGCCCGCGAACTGGAAGGCGGTGGCTGGGCAGGGGACCGGGCCAATTGGCACCCGCAAGCCCGCCTGACCGCAATGCCTGCCTGGCAGAGTGCGACCGCCGATGCCTTGTCCCAACATACCGCGCTTCTGGCGGATTTGACGGTCAAGGATGGCGAGGTCGATTCAGACCTCAAAGCCGCTGCGCGCCTGCTGAAAGGGGTTGAGGGCGAAGACATGCGTCCGCGCCTGACCGCAGCTGCCGAAGCGCTGAACCGCTATGATTCCCGCGCTGGCCGCGACCTTGCCGCTACACCGGACAAGGTGGACAAACTTGCAGCCGAGGCGACCCTGTTTGCAAGCTGGGCGGAGGCCGACCGGATCGACCTGTCCGTCCAGGTCAATCAGGACGTCGTGGAATGGCCGGCCAGCAAGGTCGACATCGAAACCTTCTACAGCGCCAAGGCGCGTGCCCATCTGGCACAGCAAATGCTGGCTGCGGCCCGCACGGCCGAGCCGCGTCTGGCCCGTCTACCCTCGGTCAGCACCGCGTTTGATCGCGCCGAACTGGCCTGGAGCCGGGCGGCGCGCATGAAGCCGCTGGTTGTGTCAAATCAGAGCGGCGATGGCCCGTTCATGGCCAATCATCTTGCCAGTATTGGCTTTTATCTCGGCGAAGCGCAGGACGCCTCCCGCAACCTTGCTGCGGCTTTGGAGCAGGTGCCCGATGGGGCTCTGGAGAATGTGGCCGGGCTGGAGACACAACTCGCGGCAGCGCCGTAATCTCACGCCATCCCTTGAACCTGCCCCTCGTCTGAGCCATCTGGAACGGTAAGACCGCAAGCCAGAAAGGGCCCCCAAGGCCATGTTCATCCAGACCGAACCGACGCCGAACCCGGATACCGTGAAATTCCTGCCCGGCCATCCCGTGGCGGGCGATGCGGGCCCGTTCGATTTTCCCGACGCTGCCAGCGCCCGGATCAGCCTGCTGGCGCGCGCCCTGTTCCAGGTCGAGGGTGTGGAGCGCGTGTTCCTGGGCAGTGATTTCGTGTCGATCAACAAGGACACGGACAAGGACTGGAAACATGTGAAGCCGATGGTGCTGGCTGCCATCATGGACCATTACATGGCTGGCCTGCCGGTAGTGGAGGAGGGGGCAGCGCCCTCTGCCGACACCGAAGCAGATGTCAGCTATGAGGGGGAAGCCGCCGAAATCGTCGAGGAAATTCGCGAACTAATCGAGACGCGGGTCCGCCCAGCCGTGGCGCAGGATGGCGGCGACATCATCTTCCACAAATTCGAACCGGATACCGGCATCGTCCACCTGTCCATGCGCGGCGCCTGTGCGGGCTGCCCGTCTTCCACGATGACCTTGAAACAGGGCATCGAGAACATGCTGAAGACCTATGTGCCGGAAGTCACTGCGGTCGAGGCCGTGCTGTAGGCACCCGATCTGAGCAAGGGCTGCGGACAGCATTGATTGTTCAGGCGTTTCCCGGCAAGACTCGCACACACATATTCCAGCAACAGAAGGAAACAGGTCATGGCTCACCCGGTGAACGACCATGCGCTCGACGTGATTTTTCGGGACGGACGCAGCTATAACGGGTTTCAGGACAAGGATGTCCCGGAAGTTCTGGTCAGGGCTGTCTATGACCTTGCCAAGATGGGGCCGACCAGCGCCAATTGTTCGCCGGCGCGTTTCGTCTTCGTCTCGTCTGCCGAAGGCAAGGAACGTCTTTTGCCGCTTGTCTCCCAAGGCAACCAGCAAAAGGTGAAGGAAGCCAAATGGTCCGTGATCATCGCATATGACATGGAGTTCCAGGAGAAAATCCCGAAACTCTTCCCGCACAATCCGAGCGCCAAGACCTGGTTCGACAATAATCGCGAGGAGACCGCGTTCCGGAATGGCTCGCTTCAGAGCGCCTATTTCCTGATGGCTGCACGCTCGCTCGGGCTTGATACCGGCCCGATGTCCGGCTTCGACATGGATGGCGTGAACAAGGAGTTCTTCGAGAGTCAGGACGGCGAAGAGAAGAACTGGCGTGTCAACTGGATCTGCAATCTCGGCTATGGCGACAAATCCACCATCTTTGCGCGCAGCCCTCGGCTGCATTTCGACGAGGCGTGCCGGATCGTCTAGGCTGAGATGCTCGTCCTTGGACTGAATACTGCCTTCACGGCCATGGAAGCGGCCATCGTGCGCGACGGGGAGATCCTCGCCGATGCGCGCGAGACGATGGCGCGTGGCCAGGACAAGGCCTTGCCGGGTTTTGTCGAGCGCCTGCTCGAAGAGGCGGGTGTGACATTGGCGGATCTGGACCGGATCGCCGTGGTCACCGGGCCGGGCAGTTTCACGGGCATCCGGATTGGCGTTGCCTATGCCCGCGGCCTGTCGCTCGTCATCGAAGCGCCCTGCGTCGGGGTCACCAGTATCGAGGCCGCCATTCCAGCCGGAATGGAAGACACTGTGCTCGGCTGCATTGCCGCGCAAAAACGCCCGCCGGAGCAAACCTGGTGGGTGCAGGGCGTCTCGGGAAATCAGGGCATTGCCGACACGATGGAAGTTGGGCTGGACGAGTTGAAGGCCATGCTGACCGGATTCCACGCGCCCATCTTCATGCAGGGTGGGGAGGCGCTGGGAGACCTGGCAGACGCGCTGGATATTCGTCCGCTGATCCCTTCGGCCGTGACGGCGGCATTGAAGGCGCCCATGTTTGATCCGGCCAGCCATCCCCCCGCGCCTGTCTATGCGCGCGACCCGGACGCGAAATTGCCGGAGCCCAAATCCTGATGTCCGGCCTGCTCATATTACGGCCGGACGATGCCGGGCAGGTGGCCACCCTCCATGCCAAATGCTTTGACGATGCCTGGAGCGCCGCTTCCATGCGTGACCTGTTGAAGGATACGAACGTCCTTACCCTCGGCATCCAGAGCGATGGACAGCTGGTCGCCTTTGCGATGGGCCAGACGGTGGCAGGTGAAACCGATATCCTGACGATTGCGACCGATCCGGATGTGAGGCGGCAAGGGCTTGCCAGCCAGCTGATCGAGGCACTGGTAAAGCGAATGGGCGAGCGCGGCGTGGTGCGTATCACGCTGGATGTTGCCGAAGATAATGTGGCCGCACGTGAACTCTACCGCGCGCATGGTTTCGTCGAGGATGGCCGCCGGCCCCGCTACTACAAGGCGGCGCGAGACATCCCGGTCGATGCGATCCTGATGTCGCGTTTCCTTGGGATTGCCCGCTAGATTCGGTCCTGCTGGGCGGCGGCGGAAAATGCGTTATGTTCCCGTTCAACGCGCCAAGGAGGACATCCGATGACCCATAAACCTGACCCGGCAGACATCCCGCAGGAGGTGTTCGAACTGTATGACGCCTATTGTCATGGCGACCTGTCCCGACGTGCCTTCTTTTCCGGCCTCAGCAAATATGCGGTTGGCGGCCTGACCGTGACGAGCCTCGCGGCCTGCGTCATGCCCGATTATGGCAAGCAACAGACCCAGCCTGGCGCAGACGGTTTGTATGAGGAGATGCTGGTCTACAGCTCTCCGAACGGCGCAGGCGAGATGGAAGGATATTTCGTGCGCCCCGCCGGAGCGGAGCAGACTTTGCCCGGCATTGTCGTCATCCACGAAAATCGCGGATTGAATCCGCACATCCGGGATGTGTCGCGCCGCGCGGCGCAGGCAGGCTATGTCGCCTTCGCTCCGGACGCGCTCTATCCCCTTGGCAGCTATCCCGGAACTGATGATGAGGGCCGGGCCATGCAGGCGACGCGGGACCGGGAATCCATGGTTCAGGATTTCATGGCAGCGGCCGATTTCCTGCGCGGCCATGCGGCGGTCAATGGCAAGGTCGGCTGTGTCGGCTTCTGTTTTGGCGGCGCGGTGGCTAATCTCATGGCAGTGCGCCAGCCCTGGCTCTCCGCTGCCGTACCGTATTATGGCGGTTGGCCGACGGCGGAAGAGGCTGCAGACGTGAAAGTACCCCTGCAAATCCATCTCGCCGGACTGGATGACCGCGTGAATGGCGGGTGGCCAGCCTACAAGGCGGCGCTCGATGAAAATCGCGCGGAGTACGAGGCCTATATCTATCCGGGCGTGAACCACGGCTTCCATAATGACACGACCCCGCGCTACGACGCCGAGGCTGCGGAGCTGGCTTGGGCGCGCACAGTGGAATTTTTCAGCCTGCATCTGGGGTGACGTGAGGAGAGGTTCCGGGTGCGTTTGAGGTTTCAATCCACTGGACTTCCTTGAAATGTGAGGGCAAAACATTCCCATGGATCGACTCGAAAAACTCTGTGCCGAAAAAGGCCTCCGGATGACCGAGCCCCGGCGCATCATTGCGCGGGTTCTGTCCTCGTCTGAAGACCACCCGGACGCCGAAGAATTGCACCGCCGCGCAAATTCCATGGACGCGTCGATCTCGCTGGCCACCGTCTACCGGACCGTGAAACTCTTCGAGGATGCCGGCATCATTCAGGCGCATGATTTCCGGGATGGCCGCGCCCGCTATGAAGAGGTGCCGGACGAACACCATGACCACCTCATCAATGTGAAAAATGGCGAAGTGGTCGAGTTCCATTCCGAGGAAATCGAGCGCCTTCAGGTCGAGATCGCGAAGAAACTCGGCTTCAAGCTGGTGGATCACCGGCTTGAACTCTATGGCATCCCCCTGAAGGATGAAGGTCAGGCCTGATTAGCCGGTCTCCGAACGCAGCCCGTTCAAGTCTCGTAAAGCATTCAGCGCCCACACTGGCCGGACAGTTTTGGCCGGTCCGAACTGGCGCGTGAACTCTTGCCCTGTGCCCAAGATCAGCCGCATTCCGGACCTATTCAGATTACGGGACGGTAATTCGACATGTTTCTGGCTTTCCTTGCGAGCTTCATCATGATGACGCAGGCCCCGCCACTGGACGCGGCGCTGACCGCGACGGAAGCGCCGCGCACCCTGCGGGCCGCTTTCACTGTCGAACTGCAAAGCCAGCATGCCAGCCGCGTCTATTCCTATGATCCCCGCAACGAGAAGGGCGCCCGCTGGCAGGTTGTCTCCTGGCAGGGGGAAGATGACGAACTGGAAGAGGTGGCCGCCAACTGGGCCAATGAAGCTGCGCCGGATGGGCGCCTGTTCCCGGACGATCTGCGCGCCAGCATGGGCCGCGAAGTGCGGGTGGAGGATATGGGCCATGCCTGGCGGGTCGCGTTCCGGCACCACCCCTCGACCAATGACGGCGAATTCGATGTCTGGGCGGCCGAACGCCTGCAGGCGACAGCGTGGCTGGATCCCGTGGGCGAGCGCTTCCTGCGGATCGACTATCGCCTGCCGAAGCCGGTTGCGGGACCGGAGGGCGGCAAGCTGACCCGCTATGAGCAGAGCTATTTCATCCGGACCGAGCCGCGCTGGGGCATGAGCTATGTGTCCAGCTTCTCGATCGACCTCGAAGCACGCGCGGCCTTTCGCACGATCTCGCGACGCTATTCGGCGAACATCATCCAGACCGAATTCTTCTTTGCGAGCGCGGAGGCCGAAACGGATTTTGAAATTCGGCGAAAAGGGCCGCAGCTCATGTCTGGATTGCCGCGCTAAGGCGGCTAGATTAGGCGCATGACGATTCACATGGTGAAGCTCTGCGTCGGCGCGGAAGATATTGACGATCTGGTGAACTGGCAGAAGCGCCTGATGAAACAGGGGCATGAGCCGTTCCATCGCACGCGCATGATGCCGAAACAGAAAGACCAGCTGCTGCAAGGCGGGTCGATCTATTGGGTCATCAAGGGGGCGATCCGGGTTCGCCAGCGCATCCTCGATGTGCGCGAAGTCGCCGGAGACGGCCACTCGATGTGCGAGCTTGTCTTCGATCCCAATCTGGTGCGCACCTATGCCAAGCCGAAGCGGCCCTTTCAGGGCTGGCGCTATTTGAAACCAGGCGAGGCGCCGCGCGATCTGGGCAGCAAGGAAGCCGCTATCGACATTCCGCCTTCACTGGACGCCGCACTGAAGCAGGCGGGCGTCTGGTAGGGGAGGCGACGTATCGTCACCAAAGGGTTTTCCTTGCGGCGCATGTCTTGGTATTCCTCGCGCACGATGAACCAGAGTTCGGGGCAATAATTACGTGATGGATCTCCTTGCGCAGTATGCGCCCCTCCTGCTGGCGCTTGCTGCCGCCGGGATCGCGGCCGGGTTGGCCGCCGGCCTGTTCGGCATTGGCGGCGGGGCCATCATCGTGCCCGTTCTGTATTTCCTGTTTGAGGGCATGGGCTACAGCGAGACGGCGATGCATGTCGCCGTGTCCACATCGCTCGCAACGATCATCCTGACGTCGATCCGCAGCGTGATGGCACACAATTCCCATGGCGCGGTCGACTGGCAGATCATTCGTGGGTGGGCGCCCTGGATCGTGATCGGCGCCCTGATCGGCATGGCGGTGAGTGGCTACTTGTCCAATCGGGGCCTGCTCGCGATTTTCGGGTCTCTGGCCTTCCTGCTGGCTGCGCAGCTTTATTTCGGACGCCCCACATGGCGACTGGCGGATGACATGCCGACCGGCATGGCGCGGGCAGGGCTGGGCGCGTCTGTCGGCGCACTTTCGGCGCTGATGGGAATAGGCGGCGGCACTTTTGGCGTTAGCCTGATGACGCTTTGTGGTCGTCCGATCCACCGCGCTGTGGCTACAGCAGCAGGTTGGGGCATTGCCATCGGTCTGCCGGGCGCGTTGGCGGCAATTTTCGTCGGCTGGGGCACAGAGGGCCGCCCGCCTTTCTCGCTCGGCAATGTGAACCTCGCAGCGTTTGCGCTCATCTCCACATTCACGGTAACAATGGCGCCCGTGGGCGCGAAGCTGGCGCACAGCCTCGATGCGGCCAAGCTGAAACGCTGGTTCGCCATATTGCTGGCCGTGGTGGCGGCGCGCATGTTGTGGAAGGCAATTGGCCTTTAGAAAAAGGTCGCAGCGATCCGTTCTATGGCCCAGAAACTGCCCGTGATGCCGATGCTGTAGGCCAAGGCTGTGCGTACCGCGGGTTCGCCTTTGCGATAGATCTGGCGCCCCAACCAGGCGAGCGCCAGCACGAAAAGGACAAAAGCGACTTGTCCGGCCTCGACGCCAAGATTGAACAGGAGCAGGGCCATCACTTCCGCGCCCTTCGGCAGACCGATCTCTGACAGGGCGCCCGCAAAACCGAATCCGTGCACGAGACCGAACCCGAAGGCGATGACCCAGGGGCGGGTTTGCGCGAGCGTCTCCTGTCCCCGCATCCGGTAAATCGCTTCAGCACCCAGCAGGGCAATGCTCATCGCGATGACGATTTCCACCGGTGGGCCGGGCAGGGTGATCCCGCCGAGGGCTGACGCGGCGAGGGTGATGGAGTGCGCGACCGTGAAGGCGGTCACCGTGGCGAGTAACTGGCGCGGTCTGACCAGCAGGACCAGACCCAGCACGAAGAGCAAATGATCGAACCCGAACAGGATGTGTTCCACCCCGATCCGGAAGTAGGCGAGTATCGGCGCCCCCTGTGGTCTGTTCAACTCAACGGTACTGGCGCCGGGGCGCAGCACGGCTGAAATGTCGTCTGCTTCCAGCCGGTCAAGCCGCAGGAAGACATCCGTCAGGGTGCGGTCCAGGCCGTCGATCGACAGGTTGCCTGAGTTCAGGTCGCAAATCATCGACCAGCGCGTGATCAGGGTTGCGGCGGGCGCCGACATGCGTTCATTCCGGCGCGCGCACTCGCCGGGAAACATGGGCTCAAGTTTCAGACGACGACCATCGAGTACCGGCTGTTTCCATATGACGTCATATTGGCCCGCCTCGGTTTCGGTAATTTCCAGATAGGCCGGGCGCACTTCATGAGCGGCCGCGCACAGGGCAATCAGGACGACCGCCAGCAAGCATAGCGCAACCCGCATCAGTCCAGTCCCTCTATCACGACCTCATAGCGGGCGATGATGTCCTGAATGGCCTGTTCGTTCGCGTCGCGCCGGGTCTGTTCGAGCCAGTCCTTGCGGACCTCTGGTGCGACGTCCTCAAACTGGGAAAGCTTTGCAGGCGTAGATTTCGTGATCTGGACGAGGTGCACGCCATACGCCGAGGCGACGGGGCCTTGCCAGTCATCGGAGACGGGAAGGGTGGACAGGCTCTCCGCAAAGGCGCCGCCGAATTGGCGCGCGAGTTCACGGAAAGGAATGTCGCCATATTGCCGCTGGAGCATGAAGGGATCGCCAAGCGTGGCGCTGTCCGGGGGATTGAACCCGCTCAGGCGCGCGAGGGCGGTCTCAGCGGCCGGACTTGCCTCGGCGCCGTGCACATTCGGGCTGAAATAGACATGGCTGAAGGTCAGTGTTGCTGGCTGAGTAAACCGGTCAGGATGTGCCGTGTGCCAATCTCGCAAATCCTGCTCGGTCGGAATTGGATCTTCCTGTAGGTCCGAGACCATGAAAGTCATCTTCTGGGCAAGGCGCCGGGTGATGATCGTATCGTTCCGGTCCAGCCCGAGCCGGCGCGCTTCCCGTGCCAGCGCTTCATCACGCACATGGTCTGAGAGCATCGCGGCCATGTCGGCCTCGCCGGGGAGGGCACCGGCCTCGGAGGTGTAGAGCGCTGCCATCCGTTCGATCTCGCTTGCAGAAACGAGGATGGTGGACTCGGTCCGGGCAGACCGCGCCTGCCAGACTGCATGCGCGCCAAATACCAGGGCCGCCACCACGACAAAATGAACGAGTGGATCTCGCAGGAACTTCAAGGCGCTAGTCCCTTATTCGGCTGGAATGTACCAGATCGGCGAGGTGTAGGCGCGCTCCTGTATGGTCTGGGGCACGTCAGGGCGGGGCTCGACATTTCCGCGCATGGCTTCCCAGGTGGACCAGCGGCAGCTCGGGTTTTCCAGCACACGGACATAATAGGTCGCGCGCTGGGCCGCATCGAAATCCGGATCCTGCCAGACGGCTTTCAGCTCACTGGCGCCTTCTCCGGTCGGCGTGCAGGTATCCATGTCGACGGCTGCGCCATTATCTGCGCAGCGATGCGTGGCCGGATCGGGCGCGCCATTGTGGCAGGCGACATCATAGACGGCTTCTCCGCCGGACGTGACCTTCACGATCTGGACGCGCTGAAGGGCGCCCATATTGGGATCGCGCTGTGCCCAAGCGAGGAACGCCGGAGCTTCACCAGTGCCGACGAGGTCGCTGCCCATCGACACACCGCCCTCATAGGCTTGCCGGGTCAGGTCGGCATCGTCCAGCATGTCTTCCGTATACCCATACCCGCCAAAGAAACGGACCTTCATGCGTGGGCCGGTCGTTGCAAAGGTTTCCTTGCGGCGGAAGGCATCAAAGATGGATTCGCGCGTATTTTCCTCGGCCCACACGCCGGTTAGGCCAGACGCGGCCCAGCGGGAAAACCATTCCCGTGCATTATTGACCATCGGGTTGTCGGGCTGGGCATCCCAGCTTTTTGTGCCCAGGAATGGAACCGAGCCGCGTGCCATCGGGGTGCCGTCGACAATGCCGACTTTCGACCAGTAGTCATTCTCGGCATAGGCGCCGCCTGCCACGTGGCTATCGGATGCTCCGACGAGGCCGAAGTGGAACGGGTCGAAACCCTGCTCCTCCTGAAGCTTCAAGCCATTGCGGTAGGCTTCGCGGACATAGCCGCCTTCCGTTTTCGACACCTGGAAGGAAGCCAGTAGCCGGTCATAGATTTCGAAGTCGGCCCATTCATCATTGGGCGACAGGGCAGGGTGGGTCTCGCTGGTGCCCTTCACCTGCGTCACCTCGACCAGTGGCTCATTGCGCATGCGCTGGTCGGCATAGGCCACATCCAGCGGATCGCCATTATAGGTTTCCAGACGGAACATTTGTCCATCGGATACATTCGAATTATGCGGGATGGCGAGGGCTTCATAGCCTTCGGCGCGTTGCTCATCCATCCAGTCCCACAAATCTTCCGGATTGGGCGAATCCAGGGTCGAAAAGGCGCGGTCCGGCGCGTCACCTTTGAAGAAAACATTGCGGTGGAGGTTGCCGCCGGCAAATGAGCCATCCTCATCATTCACGGTCACGGACGTGAACTCATAGGCGGCAAACGTCGTGAACTCGCCGGGCACATAATTTTTGTCGGCAGCGTCAATATTCTGCTGCCAGACCGAGCCCATGATCTCGGTGTCGTACATTTCCTCAATCGGTTCGCCCGAGCGGACCGATGCGCCGACGCCCTGGAATGCCGCCGTAATCTTTGCGGGGTCGGTTGAGAACATGTCCTTGGCGCGCGGCAATTCGGAAAGCTCCGTGCCGGGCGTATCCATGACGGGCAGGATGCCGAGATATTCGGCATGGTCGGTCACAGTGTAGAAATCGAGCGGGCCGCCCGCAATGGTCATGTCAAAGCCGGACGGGTGGGTGATCGTCTCGCCCCGGGCAAACCGGTAGGCGTCATCGGCTGTGCGCCGGACATTGAAGATATATGCATCAAAGCTGGAGCGCGTGTGGATATGCAGGTCACCGAAATAGGCATTCCGGTCTTCATTGTATCCCGCCGTCCGCCCCGTGACAGGCGCGGTTTGCTCAATTTGCGCGGTATCGCTGTTCGGTGCAGAATTGTCTGGCGCGGAGCTATCGCACGCAGCCAGTGCGATCACCGAAACGGCGAGGCCCAACAATCTCTTCATGTCTTCCTCCCAAGGGGCATGTTTGCCTGCCCTCATGGGTTGGAAGTTTGCGATGATAACGGAAAGCTGTCCAGCTTGACGCTCGGGAAGGATCAGATGGGGCTGATATCAGTAATCTTGTAAGTGAGCGGCGTTTCGCCATGGCTGGCGATGGTTACATATTCGCCTTCCTTGAAGATATGTTCGCCCAGCTTATAGCCGGCTTCGTCATCCCCCTCATCGTCTTCATCATAATGGAAGAACCAGCGACTGCCGCGATGGGTCAGCAGGCCATCGGCATGCTCGTCAGGGTCCGGGCTAAAGCGTACGACGCGGCAGGCGGACCGGTTGTCGCGCCATGCATCGACATCGATCTGGCCCTCAGCGGTCAGCGGCGCGACCAGCGTGTAGCCTTGTCCGGCATCGCCGTTTGGCAGGCCGGGATTGCGGGCGAGTTGAAGTACGATCTTTGAAAGGCTCATGCCTGAATTCTCCTTTAGTGGGCCAACGCCAGAGCGGGGGCGTTGTCGGCGCGTAGCAAGCGGCGTGTGGTGCCGCCGAAAATGCGTTCGGCGAGGCGGGAATGACCATAGGCGCCCGCCAGGATCATGCTGGCCCCAGTGCCCTTTGCCATGGCGAGCAGGCCGGAGGAGACTTCGCCCTCGATTTCCATCACGCGCGAGGAAATACCCTGCAGGACCAGCCATTCCACGAGTGCTTCCGGTGCTGCAATCTCGCGCTGGGGATCCTTGTTCAGATCATCCGTGTTCTGGGCGATAATGACGTCACCAAAGGCCCGCAGGAGCGGGAGGTGGAAACGGACGGTTCGGGCTGCGCCATTGCTGCCATCCCAGGCGATAATGGCGGGCCCGTCCATGTCTGTCGTCGTCCCGGCCAGAACGACCGGAAGGTGGGCCTCCATCAGGACATATTCGAAGGACACATTCAGCGGTTGCGAGCCGTCCGCAGCAGAGCGGGGAAACACTACCGCCTCGGACATGGCGGCGGCATCCGACGCCGCACGCTCGACCGTGTTGACCTCGTGCTTGAACTCGCAGGTGACTGTCTCCTCGCCTTGCGTCGCCTGTTTGAAGGCTTCGCGGGCATTGGTCAGGACCTCTTCCTGCATATCGAAGACCGACTGGGTGGTTACGCTGGTCAGACCTGCAGCCTCCGGCGTGGCAATCACCATCAGGGCGGCGTTCGGATCGGGCAGGGCGCACAGGGCCCGCAGCGGCACATTCATGCGGCGGGCCAGCGACAGGGCGGTGCGGATGGTGGCAAGGTCGGTCTCTACCGTCCCCTGCAACATGGCGACTACGGACATGGGCTCACTCCTAGCGTCAGTCAGGTTCGATAAATCTGTGTAACATTTATCGACCCCGTTGAACTAGGTGAGACTACCTAATCCGTCCGGCCGATCCTTTGCCGGGCAATCCGGCCAGCAACGAGATTGGTTGGTTCGTCATTTTCCAGTGCAGTATCAAGAACTTGCCCCAGCGTTGTCATCAGGGCCTTCACCTTGCCGTCCACCCAGTCGCGCGAATAGGTGCCGGAAATCTCCGCGCATACATTGATGATCCCGCCGCCATTGATGACGTAGTCCGGTGCGTAAAGGATGCCGCGTCGGCGCAGCAATTCACCCATTTCCGGAACGATCAGCTGGTTGTTTGCGCCGCCGGCAATCGCCTTCACACGGAATCGCTCCAGCGTCTGTTCATTGATGATGGCGCCCAGGGCATTCGGAGAGAAGATATCCGCCTCGACGTCATAGATATCGTCCGGCTGCACGATCCTTGCACCGGTGCGGGCCGAAATATCCGACAGGGCCGCCTGGTCAATATCGGTGATGACGAGGTTTGCGCCGGCCTTGGCCAGATGCTCGCACACATGCCCGCCCACCGAGCCTACGCCTTGCACGGCAATCGTCCGCCCGGTCAGGTCATCCGTCCCGAAGGCGCGCTTCGCGGTTTCGCGAATGCCGAGATAGATCCCCATTGCGGTAATCGGTGAGGGATCTCCGCTGGCCGCGTCGCCTTCATCGAGGCCGGCGACATGGGCCGTTTCCTCACGCACGATCTGCATGTCCGCCACGCCGATCCCGACATCTTCGGCGGTGATGTATTTGCCCTGGAGGCTTTCGACCGCGCGCCCGAAGGCCCGGAACAGGTCGGGTGACTTGTCAGCCTTTGCGTCGCCCCAGATCACCGCCTTGCCGCCGCCGAGGGGGATGTCGGCCATGGCATTCTTGTAGCTCATGCCCTGGCTGAGCCGCAGGGCGTCGCGCAACATGGCTTCGCCGGTGGCGTAATTCCACATGCGGCAGCCGCCTGCCGCCGGTCCCAGCGCCGTCGAATGGATCGCAATGATCGCTTTCAGGCCGCTTGCCGCGTCATGAAACAGGTGGACGCCCTCATGGGCATCGAAGGAGGAATGGTCGAACATGAAATGGTCATCAGTTGCAAATGAAACGAAGGGGCGTTTAGGCCCTTGCCGATGACCGCGTCAACAGGCGCGCGCCCTTGGACTTGGCGCGAAAATGGCATATCTGCCTCGGCGCAGGCCAGACACGGTCCGACATTATCGTCAGGAGTTCCCGGCAAACCCTCAAATTCCGCCCAAATCGCGTTCAGGGTGCATTCTGCTTAACCACCCAACACGTTGACACCTCAGCAGGATTTGCGGCGTATCCTGCCCGCCAGACATGCAGCTTCGTCCCATCTTTCTCGCCATCGGCATCATGACCGTCCTGTTGGGCCTGGCGATGATCCCGTGTGCGCTGATGGATTATGCTGACGGCCGGGCGGAAACCTATGTGTTCGAAGTGTCGGCATTCGGATCCATCCTGATCGGGGCGTGCATGTGGGTGCTGTCGCGCGGGGATGTGGAGCGGACCGGACAGCGCGAAGGTTTCCTGTTGACTGTCCTGGTTTGGGTATTCCTTCCGATGATCGCCGCCATTCCCTTCCTGGCGTCGGGGATGACCGTCACCGACTCGCTGTTCGAGACAATTTCCGGCCTGACCACGACGGGCGCCACGGTGATGACGGGCCTGGATGACATGCCGCGCGGCCTGCTGCTGTGGCGCGCCATCCTGCAGTGGATCGGCGGGATCGGCATTATCGTGACGGCCATCGCCATCCTGCCCCAGCTTCGGGTTGGCGGGATGCAGCTGTTCGAGCTCGAGAGCTCCGACATGTCCGGGAAATTCCTGCCGCGGATCACCGATATCGCGGCCTATCTCGGCTTCACCTATCTGCTGATTTCGATGCTCTGTGCCTTGCTCTATTATCTTACGGGCATGGACTGGTTCGACGCGATCACGCACGCCATGACGACCATGTCAGCGGGCGGATACTCGACCCATGATGCATCGTTTGGCTACTTCAGTGAAACCAACGCGCCCTATGTCGCCACGATCTTCATGTTCATCGCGGGCCTGCCATTCAGCTTGCTGGCCATGCTGATGCTGCAGGGGCGCCTCCGGCCCATGCTGTCAGACCCGCAGCCGCGCGTTTATCTGGGGCTGGCTCTCATCTTCTCCACGATCATTGTCGTCTATCACGAGGCGGTGGTGGACCCGCCGATCTTCGATCACATCTTCCACGGATTTAAGGAAGCCCTGTTCAATATCATCTCCATCATGACGGGGACGGGCTACGCATCGGCACCTTATGACACGTGGGGCCAGCCGGTGATGGTTGTGTTTCTCGGCGCGACCTTTGTCGGCGGATGTGCGGGCTCGGCTGCGTGCGGCCTGAAGATGTTCCGGCTGGAAATCGCCGCGAAGACAATCATCGCCTACTCGCAACGCATGATCCAGCCGCACCGCCGCACGCCGATCCGCTATGCCGGCAAGGCGGTGGACGAGGAAGTGCTGCAATCGGTCATGGTGTTTGTCAGCCTATACCTGCTGACCTTCCTGGTTTCGGCTGCCCTGATCAGCCTCACGGGCGTGGACGCGCTGACGGCCATCTCAGGGGCTGCGACCAGCGTTTCCAACGTAGGACCGGGGCTTGGCCCCATGATCGGTCCGTCCGGCACGTTCCAACTGTTGCCGGACTTTGCCAAATGGGTCTGCGCAATCGCCATGCTGCTCGGGCGATTGGAATTCGTTGCCGTGTTTGTCGTGCTGACCCGGCGCTTCTGGCGCGGCTAGGCCTCAGTTCCAGGGATTGAACCGTTTGATCGGACGGGTAGGCGCTTCCTCGGCCGCCACAGCTTCCTCGTCACCTACATTGGCTTCGGCCGGTTCCGGCTGGGCTTCCACAACGAAATCGGGCTCGGGAGACAGGTCTTCCTCGGCCTCGACATGCGGCTCCGCCGTCTCGAATGCCAGGTCCGGAGCGGTTGTGTCTTCATCCAGGCCCGTGGGTTCGGTTCCTGGCCAGGCATGATCCTGAGTTGCGTCAATCACAACCTGTAGGCTCCCCACAGATTCAATCGGATCGCTTGCTTCCATGGGTGCAGGCGGCTGGGCAGCCTCCGGCCGGGCACCAATGCCGGACAGGCTGAAGGAGGGTGGGGACGCCGGCTGTGGATCCGGGACGGGAGCGGGCTCTGGCTCGGGCGTAGACTCAAAGCGGATTTCCATCGCAGGCGCTTCATCCTCAGCATAAGGATGCGCCGGGGTTTCCGCCGTATCCGGCTCCAGTCCCGCCTCAGGGGCATTTGGCTCAGAATTGTCACTGCTCAGGCTGCCACCAAGAGCGCCCGTGAAGGCACTGCTAGTGCTGCTCAGGAAATTGGGGGCTCTTTCCGATTCTGGCTCAGGTGGGGACGTGGTGAAGGGCTCCGCCTGCGCATAGTTTGGGGCGTCTGCCACTGTGTCGGAAAATGCCGGGGCGTAAGCCTCCGGCTCGGCCACGGTCTCAGCTTCGACCTCGATGTGTGGCGAGTCCTGTTCGGCGGCAGGCGCCTCTTCCGGCAAGGTGTCCACGAACCCGGTTGGGGTGAAGCCGGCGGCCGGCTCATCCAGTGGGCCGGCTTCGTCCACAGGTTCCAAAGCGGCGGGGGCATCTGGCGAGGAAATCCCATAGCCTATGATCGGGGGCGTAGGCGCCTCAGTTTCAACCGGTTCCGCAGCTTCTGCGCCGCCAGCGGACTCCGCGACAGCTTCTTCAAGCGTGACGGCCGTGTTTTCATCCGTGAGAATGTCGTCTTCCGACGGCATTGCCTGCGTGCCGAACGTGTCAGTCGAGGGCTCCGCCGCGTCGTCACTTATGTCGTCGATTGTTTCAAAGTCGACTGGGGCGGCAGAAAAGGGCGTATTCACCTGGTTGGCCAGAGAAGCGACCGCTGAGGTAATATCGGACTGGCTGTCCATTTCCCAATAGGCTTCCGGTTCCAGCGGGGAGCTGTCGTCCAGAGGATCCTCGACCGTATCCTCGCCAGCGGCCACGTCCACGGCTTCGGGAGCGTCTTCGGCAAGGTCGGAGGGCGAATCGCCGGCATCGATCTCTACCGCATCCAGCCCGGCCAGCACCGCACTGATCGCCTCTTCGGCGCCGCGCGCATGACGCTTGGCTTCGCGATAGAGTTCTTCCACGAACAGGGTGTAGGGGCGGCCGTCGCTGTCGATATCGTCCGCGAAGTCGGACGGGCTGCAGGTCTCAATTTCACGGTCCTGGGCATCCGTCAGCAGGACGGCATAGGGTTCAGGCGTCAGCGTGACACGATAGCCTTCCGTATCGTGCGTCATGCGGCCGTCTTCGGCCTCCTGCCAGGTCACTTTCTGACGGCGTGTCATGTCGCCGAGCTTATCTATCAGCCGTTTGGTGGATGGATGCAGCATCAAGACCCGCCTTTCCGTTTATCCAGAACGCTTTCTCTAACAGTTACAAGCTGCCACGCGAATGATCAAACGCCCTGTCACGCCAAAAACCGTGAAATGATGTTAAATCCCGCAAGTTAGGCTTTCCGCGAGGTTAATCCGGCGACTTGGAGGCGGATGGGTAGTAGGTCATGCGCACCAGAACGGCATCGGAGCCGTCTTCCAGAGGGTCGAAAACGCGCTGAAACTGCGCATTCGCTTTCATTTCGTTGCACATCAGAAGACCTGCGGACGTGTCCTTGCCCTCCACACATCCTGCCTGCGCGGATTTCGGCAGGTCGCTCAGGCGATAGGTGCCGACATGTTCTCCGTTCGGGCCGACCACGTCCGGATGGGTGGTCGAAACGCGGTAGACTTGTCCCAGCGACCAATCAGATTCCACGACATAGACGGGCTTTGTGTCTGTCTCTGCAACAATATTGAACACGGGATATGCTTGTCCTTCTGACGACATTTTGTCAGGAACGACCTCATATCCCGAAAAGGCGGCCCGGATAGAAGTGGTGTTGAACGGTATGGCTCCCGTAACGCCCATCGCGCCATCCGGCCCAATCGAAGCGACGGGAGAGGCTTGCTCGGCTTCGATGTTTTTCCTTTCGGCTTTGACGCGGGCAACATCTTTCAGAAAGTCTTTCACCGGCTCTCCCTTGGCGACCGACAAGTCGGTCCTGTATCCTCGGACAATTCCATCCGGGTCTACCAGCAGGTAGGAAGGGGTCCAATTGATCTGCAACGCCTGGCGCAGGCTCGCATCCTCGTCAATGAGCGTGGGGAAGCTATACCCCTTTGACTCGAAATAGGCTGCGACCGACCCATGCTTGCCGAACATGTCCTCCGGTGCTGTGCGATCGGTATTTAAGGGCGTGTGGATCGACAGGAAGTCGAGATCTGGGTCCTGTTCAATCGCGGCGACCAACGCAGCTGTGTAGGGCGCATCGGCCATACTGTCGCCGCACCACAACCCCCAGACGTGAATGATCGTCCAATCGGTCAGCGCAGCAGGATCAAAGGTCGTGCCATCCGCCATTTCACCGGATAGCGGGGGCAGGGCCTCTCCCAGCTGGGCGTGAGTGTATGGGCGGCCATCGGCATCTCGGGCAATGGCTTCACCCTTCCGGGTCTTGGCCGATTCCGGAAGCGGGGCATCGGCCGTCGTGAAAGACGTCGCGCCGTGCGGATCGGTGCTGACCCCGTGTTCATGGTGGTGCGGTACGCTTTCACATGCGGACAGCAAGACCAGTCCGGCAGCGGCTAAGATTGCACGCTTCATGGCAACTCCTTCGTAGATGACCGGATCAAGGCTAGCACAAAGACGGGTTCCAACAGCAAGGCCCCCTGACACCTGTGATGTCCGCCAAGACAAAAGCCTGCAACCAAAGGTCACTTGATATTCCCGCGTGTGGTGGGAGGTAGTTGAGCGCTGGATTGCTGCGGTGCAAAAAAATCGGTCAATCGGCCACTTTTAGAACGATCACTCGAAATTTGATGTTCAAAATACCCTGACCTCTCCTGAACCTGAACTGGGCGTTACAGATTTCAGATTGGGAGAATGAGATGATCATATTGAAAAACCGGCAGCGATGGTTGCCGAAAACACCCTTTGTGCTGGGGGCAGTTTTAGGCGCGACGAGCTTGATGGCGCCCGCTTTGGCGCAGGAAGATGACAGCGCCGACGAGGCAAGGTTTGAGGCCGTGGTGGTCGAGGGCCGCCGCGTCTCGCAGACAGATCTGGCCATCGGGCAGGATGAGGCCAGCAACACGGTTGCGGTCACTCGCAAGGAATTGCTGTCCGCGCCGTCAGGCATCTCCGGTCTCAAGATGCTGGAATCGCTTCCGGGGTTCAACGTTCAGACCGATGGTGCGCTGGGGCTCTATGAGTTCGGCAACTCCGTTACCGTCCGTGCCTTCAATCTCCAGCAGATAGGTTTCGTCCTGGATGGTGTGCCGATGGGCCGGTCCGACGCGTTCGGGGGCAGCCCGATCTTCCGCTATGTGGACAATGAAAATCTTGGTTCCGTTGTGGCCTCGCCGGGCGCGGGCGATGTGTCCCTGCCCAGCTATGCGTCGCTCGGCCCAATCGTGTCCTACAATACGATTGCGCCGTCCGACGAAGCGGGCGGCATGCTCTCCTACACGCTGGGGGATGACGATCTCCAGAGGACCTTTGTCAAACTGGAAACCGGCGACATCAATGGCTTTTCGGCCTATATCAGCCGGTCCAAGACGGACAGCGATCTGTGGAGAGGGCCCGGCACGATCGACCGCGAACATATCGAAGGCAAGATACGCTACGAGTTTGATGCCGACACATTCGTCACGGCGTCTTATGTTTCGAACGATTTTTTCGACTATGATTCCCCATCCAACTCTCGCGCCGGTTTTGAGGCGGTGGGGACCGATTACGGATATTCCGAAACCTTGCCGGAAGGATGTATTTCTCCGGTCAGCGTCGACTTCAACAATGATGGGGTCATCAACGACGCCGACTATGTTCCGCTCCAGACAGGCAGTTGCACCGGATATTATCAGGACCGTGTGAACATCCGTCAGGACAGTCTTTACGCCCTCAATTTTGAATCCGACCTGGTGGAAGGCCTCAGCACGAAGGCGACGCTTTACTATGAAGACAAGGACGGCTTCGGCGTCTCACCGGACGGCTATGACAACACGCTCAGCCGCTATCAGGACCAGGTGGATGTCGGCCTGGATGTCACGCATCCTCGCGGTGTCCAATATGGATTTTCGGGCGTGGGTGGCACACGGAAGGGTGCCGTTCTGGGGTTTGAATGGGAACTCGCCAACCACACGATCGAGGCGGGCGGCTGGTATGAGGAAGACGAGTATCACCGGACCCAGAAACGCCTGAATAATGCTGACGGCAGCGCGGATGGCGCGGTCCTGTTCGACGAAGTGGCCTATTATCGGCGTGACTATGTGTCGGTCCGTGACACGATGCAGTATTATCTCAAGGACACGATCAGCCTTATGGAGGATCGCCTGAATGTCGAAGTGGGCGCCAAGCTGCTCGATATCGACTATTCCCTTGATGGGTATCGTGACTATGCGGACTATGCCATTCGGGTGGACACGCCCGGAGGCGGCGACACGCTGCCGGGCTACGGGCCGCAAAGCGTCTCTGCCAGCTATACGAGTGACCTGCTTCCCAATGTGGGCGCGGTGTATGACCTCAGCGATACCGATCAGGTATTCGCGTCCTTCTCCATGAACTATGCGCTGCCACGTGGCGCGGACGATATCTTTTCGACAGCGACGAGCTTTGTCGCTCCGGCCCCTGACGCAGAAGAATCGACCAATTACGAAATTGGCCTGAGAACCAATCGGGCCACGTTCAATGGCGCGGTCGCGGCCTTCTATACTTCTTTCGACAACCGTCTCGTGACAGGGAATGTGATTAATCCGGCGACGCTCCAGCCGGAATCCTTCTCGGTGAATGCCGGCTCGACCACGGCCTATGGTGTCGAGGTGTCGGGTGTGTGGCAACCGGAAATGTTTGATCGCAAACTCTACGGAGACGTAAACCTGACCTACAATAATGCGACCAATGATGATGCGTTCCTGGACAATCCGTCCGGCAGCTTGCTGGCGGACAGCCCGGAATGGATCTTCAGCGGCGGCGTCACCTGGGAACCAACCGAATGGTTCGTCGGAAACCTGTCGACGAAATATACCGGCGACCGCTACGCCGATTTCCGGGAAGCTGCTGACAGTCCCGGCAACAAGATGGAGGGTTACTTCCTGTGGAGCGCTTACGCGGACATTGGCGGCCCGAACAATTTCGGCCTGCCTGAGAATGTCAGCCTTCGTGTGAATGTGGACAACATCTTCGACGAGGACACGCTGGCCTTCACGTTCACCACAACAAGTGGCGGCAACGCCTTCTTCCGTCCACTCAACCCGCGCACGGTTCAGGCCACGCTGACGGTAGCCTTCTAGGTTTCCCAGGCCCCCGACAAAGAAAGCCCCCGGTCCGAAGACCGGGGGCTTTTTTCATTGGATGATAGGGAAGGAGGGTTAGCTGAAGATCTCGAAGAGACCAGCTGCGCCCATGCCGCCGCCGATGCACATCGTGACAACGCCATACTTCGCGCCGCGGCGCTGACCTTCCATCAGCAAGGATCCCGTGCAGCGTGCGCCGGTCATGCCGAAGGGGTGGCCGATGGAGATCGAGCCACCATTCACATTGTACTTCTCCGGGTCGATGCCGAGACGGTCGCGGCTATAGAGGCACTGCGAGGCGAAGGCTTCGTTCAGTTCCCAGAGGTCGATGTCGTCAACCTTCAGGCCGTGGCGCTCCAGCAGGCGTGGCACGGCGAAGACAGGGCCGATGCCCATTTCGTCCGGATCACAGCCAGCGACGTTGAAGCCGACGAAACGGCCGAGCGGCTTCAGACCGCGCTTTTCAGCTTCCTTGGCTTCCATCACGACGACGGCTGCGGAGCCGTCTGACAGCTGGGATGCGTTACCGGCGGTGACGTATTTGCCTTCCTTGACGACCATGCCGCCAGAGAAGACCGGCTTCAGGCCGGAAAGGCTTTCAAACGTCGTGCCCGGGCGGTTGCACTCGTCGCGATCACATACGACTTCCTGCAGCGTCTCTTCACCGGTTTCCTTGTTGACCAGTTTCATTGTGGTCTTCAGCGGCACGATTTCCTCGGCCATGTAGCCTTTTTCCTGGAAAGCGGCGGTGCGCTTTTGGGATTCAGCGGAGTACTGGTCCTGGTATTCGCGGCTGACGCCATAACGGTCTGCGACGATTTCAGCGGTCTCGATCATGGTCATCCAGATCGCAGGC
>TARA_R110002124_G_scaffold167641_2_pt1 | contig 33068 bp, 31 predicted proteins | sample TARA_R110002124 | Tara Oceans TARA_R110002124 (sample SAMEA4397445) | marine metagenome | biome: Polar Biome; feature: [SRF] surface water layer (ENVO:00010504); material: water (ENVO:00002006), including particulate matter (ENVO:01000060) such as... | depth 5 m
CTGGGCGCGGTGACGATCATGGTGGCCAACAAGGACGTGTCTGAAGACACGGTCTACAAGATGACCAAGGCGCTGTGGGAACATCACGGCGACCTGGTTCAGGTCAAGAAGGTGTGGGAGTCCGTGAAGCTGGAAAACGCGCTTCTCGGCGCGGCGCTTCCGGTCCATCCGGGCGCCAAGAAGTTTTACGACGAAAAAGGCGTTAAGTAACGGCCCCTAGGGGATAGTGGATGTCATCGGCGCGGCGGACTGGTTTCCGCCGCGCCAGCATTCATCGTGCGGCGGGTCTGCCTGTCTTCGTTCTTGCCGCGTGGTTTTATCCCCTAAGGCCCGTGCTGATCCGGCACCCCCATGACAGATAAACAAACCGATTCGCCCGAAGCCCTGCACTACGACGAAGTGCGGGAATTCTCCGTTCTTGAACATGCGCTGATGCGCCGTGGCTACGATCTGGTGACCTGGATCGCCCTGACCGTCGCGACCATCGCCATCGCGCTGGCCCTGTTTCATCTTTACGTCGCCGTTTTCGGCACGCCGCAATCGCGGGCTTTCCGTTCCACGCATCTGACCGGAATGATGGTGCTGGCGGTGCTGCTGTTTCCGCTTGGCCGAAAATCCTGGCGCGACCGCCCGTCTACGCCCTTGCAATGGGGCGGCTTCGGGATTGATGCGCTGCTGGTGTTCGCGGTCCTTGCGGTGCAGGTCTACACGCTGTGGGACCTGGACGCGTTTTCCCAACGCGAAGGGGAATTGATCGATTCCGACCTGTGGATGGGCTTTTTGCTGATCTTCCTGGTCATGGAAACGACGCGCCGCTCCGTCGGTTTGCCCATGGTCATCGTGACCTCGTTCTTCGTCGTTCATTCGCTCTACGCGGATAAGTTCGGCGGCTTCCTTTACGGCCCGCCGACGTCGGTCACCAAATATATCGACATTCTGTTCATTCGTTCCGAAGGCATGTTCGGCATCCCGATATCCGTCGCCGCGACCTATATCGTGCTGTTCATCATTTTCGGCGCGATCCTGATCCGCACGGGTGCGGGGCGCATGCTCATCGACCTTGCCATCGCGCTGACCGGCCACCGCCGGGGCGGGCCGGCCAAGGCGTCGGTGGTGGCGAGTGCCTTCCTCGGCACCGTGTCCGGGTCCGCCGTCGCCAACGTTGTGACGACCGGGTCGTTCACCATCCCCCTGATGCGCAAGCTCGGCTACAGGCCCAAGTTCGCGGCCGCGGTCGAGGCCTGTGCGTCGTCGGGCGGGCAGATCACGCCGCCGATCATGGGGGCCGCCGCCTTCATCATCGCCGAATTCATGCACGTCAGCTATCTCACGGTGATCATCGCCGCGATCATTCCGACGCTGCTGTATTTCGCGACCATCTATTTCATGGTCGATATCGAGGCCGAAAAGGACGGCATCAAACGCCTGGACAAGCGCACCCTGCCGCGCGCCATGAACGTGCTGAAGCACGGTTGGCATCAGTTGCTGACCCTCGGTGTCCTGGTCGGCCTGTTGGCCTGGGGCTATTCGCCCATGCTGTCGGCATTCTGGGCCATCGTGACCCTGATCGTCCTCAGCTTCCGCGACCCGCTTACCCGGATGAGCCCCGTCGACCTGCTGTCGGCGCTGGAATCCGGCGTGCGCGCGGCGATGCCGGTGACCGTTGCCTGCGCCTGCGCCGGGATCATCATCGGCTCCATCTTCGTGTCGGGTCTGGGCCTCAAGTTCACCAACGAAGTGATCAACATGGCCGACGGCAGTCTGTTCGTTCTGCTGGCGTTGACCGGTGTTGCGGCCATCATCCTCGGCATGGGGATGACGACCACCGCCGTCTACATCACCGTGGCGGCGCTGATCGTGCCGTCGCTGATTCACCTCAAGGTGGAACCCATGGCGGCGCATATGTTCGCCTTCTATTACGGCGTGGTATCGACCATCACGCCGCCGGTGGCGCTGGCGTCCTTCGCGGCGGCAGCCATCGCCGGGTCCAGCCCCATGGGAACGGCCGTGGAATCGGCGCGCATCGGCATCGCCAAGTATCTGGTGCCGTTTGCGTTCGTCTATAACCCGGCTCTGCTGTTCGAAGGCCCGCTTTGGCTGACCTGCCTGTCGGCGGTATCCGCCTTCATCAGCCTATGGGGCCTGTCGGTGGTGCTCGAAGGTTGGTTCAAGGGGCCGCTCAACCCCGCCATGCGGGCGGTCATCGGGGTGCTGTCGATATTGGCCTTGCTGCCGCCGATGGAACCGCTGATCGATGGGGTGTCCAGCTTCATTCTGCCCGTTGCGGGTGCGCTTGGCATCGTTCTGTTCGCGGTCACGCGCCGCCGCCTTACTCCGGAGACCGCATAATGAAGATGTCCGATCTGTTCATCGGCCGGCCCGTCTATTGGGGGCTTGCCGCCGCCATTATCGGGGTGTTGGCGTTCTTGGGCCTGCGTCAGGAACACGTAAAAGATTTCGTGCCGTTCCAGTTCGCGGTCCTGGCGGTCGCCCTGATCGCCGTCGGGGCCGTCATGGTGCTTTATCGTCCTGGTGAACGGGTGACCCGCGATCCGCTCGATTTCGACGACGCGTCCTAAGGCCGGGACATCATGGCGACCATATTTGTCGAAGGCCCCATGCATGCGCGGGGGATGGAGTTGCTGTCCCTGCGCGATGATCTGGACGTACGCCTTGAACAGGGCCTGACCCCGGACAGTCTGGCGGCGGCCATCAAGGACGCCGACGCGGTCATCCTGCGGCTGACGCCGTTGACCGCCCAGACCATCGCGGGGGCGACCAATCTCAAGGTCGTCTCCCGCCTGGGCGTCGGTTACGACCATGTCGACCTGGCGGCGCTTAGCGGGCGGGGCATTCCGCTGGCCATCGTCGGCGACGCGCTGGCGGCCTCGGTTGCCGAGCACACGGTGCTGCTGATGCTGGGGCTCAGCCGCCAGATCGCGGTGATGGATCGCTACACCCGCACCGGCCGGTATACGGAACGCTTCAAAAGCCAGACCCATGAGCTGCTGGATAAATCGGTGCTGATCATCGGGCTTGGCGGCATCGGCGGCGAGGCCGCCAAACGCTGCGCCGCCTTCGGCATGCGGGTTGTCGCCTGCGGCCGGGAGGCGACGCGGAAAGAGGCACAGCGCCTGGGCTATGATTACGTCGCCGATTTCCGCGACGCCCTGGGCGACGTCGATTTCGTCAGCCTGCATCTGCCGGCCAATGACGACAGCACGCCGCTTTTGGGGGCGGCCGAATTCGCCGCCATGAAACCCGGCGCCTATGTCATCAACACGGCCCGGGGATCGCTGATCGACGAGGATGCCCTTCATGCGGCCTTGGTTTCGGGCCATCTCGGCGGCGCGGGCCTTGACGTCACCAAGGACGAGCCGCCCAAGGACGATTGTCCCCTGCTGGCCCTCGATAACGTTCTGTTCACGCCCCACAACTCGGCCCTGACGGTCGAGACGGGCCGCCGTGTCGCGGAAACCGCCGTGCGCAACGTCCTGGCTGGCCTGGACGGAAAACTCGACCCGGCCTTCGTCGTCAACAAGGAGGTTCTGTGAGCATGGGAGCGGATGCGCTGCGCATCGATGCCGGTGCCCTGACGGTTTTCCTTGCCGAGGTGTTTCATGCCGCCGGCTGTTCGCAGGCCGAGGGCATGCGCATCGCCGAAAATCTGGTCGGCGCCAATCTGTCCGGCCACGATAGTCACGGCGTCATCCGCACACCGCGCTATCTGGGCTGGCTCAAGACCGGCAACTTGGTCGCCGACCGCGACGTCACCACGGTCAGCGATACGGGGGCGCTGATGATCCTCGACGGTCAGTTCGGGTTCGGCCAGACCGTGGGGCCTCAGGCCGTGGCCCGGGGCATTGAGCGGGCCAAGGAATTGGGCGTCGCCGTGGTGGCGCTGCGCCATGCCGGACATTTGGGGCGCATCGGCGCCTTTGCCGAGACGGCGGCGGCGGAAAATCAGGTTTCGGTCCATTTCGTCAATGTCGCCGGCAGCGTCCTGGTCGCGCCCTTCGGCGGGGCGGAACGGCGCATGTCCACGGCGCCAGTTGCGATTGGTGTGCCGGGGGCGGGGGGTGCCCCGGTGATCCTGGATTTCGCGACCTCCATCGTTGCCGAGGGCAAGGTTCTGGTCGCCTCCAAGGGCGGCAAAGCCCTGCCGGAAGGCAGCCTGATCGGCCCCGACGGCCAGCCCAGCGCCGACCCGGCCATGCTCTACGGTCCCGCCGACCCGGCGGTGCAGCCCAATTCGCGCAACGGGGCGGGTGCGCTGGTCGCCATGGGCGGGCATAAGGGGTCGGGCCTGGCCCTGATGTGCGAACTGCTGGCGGGGGCGCTCACCGGCTCGGGCGCCACCGGGCCGGGGTACGACAAGATCTACAACGGCATGTTGTCGATCTACATGTCCCGCGACCGCTTCGGGGCGGAGGATGATTACGCCCGCGAACTGCGCCGCTATGTCGACTACGTGAAAAGTGCCAAGCCCGCCCGGGACGGCGGCGAAGTGCTGGTCCCCGGCGAGTCCGAGGCCCGCATGCGGGACGCCCGGCGCAAGGACGGCATTCCCCTGGCCGCCGACGCCTGGGCCGCCATATCGGGTGCCGGCCGAGATCTGGGTGTCACGCCCCCCGACGCGATTTCCTAAAAGCGCCGATCAGGACTCGGCGAGATCTTCCAGCCTGTCCGGCTTGCGGATCACGATCATGCGGCCGCGAATCAGGATCACCTCATCCTTCTGCCAGCGGTCGAGGGTCGTCGTCACCCATTGCCGGGTCGAGCCGACGATGTCCGCCAACTGGTCGTGGGTCACCCGGCGGTCGATCAGCACGCCCTCGGCGTCGTCGCGGCCGTGGACCTGGCCCATGATCTTCAGCAGTTGCGCCAGGCGTTGCGCGACGGACCGCGTGCCCAGCATCTGCACCAGCTGGGAATAGCATTTGCCCTTGGCGACCAGGGCGTCGATCAGGCACAGCGCGAAGATCGGCATGCGCTCGATCAGGTCGCGGACCACGGCCCCCGACAGCGCCATGACGCGGGAATCCTCCATGGCCTCGCCGGACCACAGGTGAACGCCGCCGCCGAACACCTCGGGCCCGCCGATGAAGTGGCCGGGGGTCCAATAGGCGAGCGTCAGCTCGCGCCCCGACGGCCCGGTGCAGAAGGTGCGCACGCGCCCGCTTTCGATCAGATAGATGCCTTCGTGCCGGTCGCCCTGATGGAAGATGCCCTCGCCGCGCCGGGCCTTGATGGTGGACCCGCGCGAGCGGATGAAGGTGACCTCTTCCATGCTCAGGCGGTCGAGAAAGGTCGATCCTTCGTTCAGGTCCGACATGCTTTCCGACAGAAACAGGGCGGAAAGGGGTTCGTCCGTGGCCATATCCCTGGTCTCGATCACGCGCAGCCGGGGCGGGATTTTGGTCATCACGCCCCTGTCCTAGTTTCTCGGCACGGCGGCGAGATAGCCGCCGACGACCCGGATGTCCGCATCGCTCAGTTTCGCCGCGACCCCGGCCATGACGCCGCCGGGATCGTTCGCGCGGTCGCCCGCGCGGAAATCCGTCAGCTGTTTTATCACATAGTCGGCGTGTTGCGCCTCAAGCCTCGGGGCGCCCGATTGCGCCACCTTGTCCTTGCCGTGGCAGGACACGCAGGCGGGCAGGCCGCGTGCGGCATCGCCTTTGTGATAGAGTGCCTGGCCGGCCAGACGCTCACCATCCGGCAGCGGGTCCGCAGGCGGGGGCGGCGGCAGGCCGGCGAAGTACCCGGCGACCACGGGGATGTCTTTTTCAGCGATGATTCCGGCCATGCCCTGCATCTGTTCGCCGTCGTTGGTGCGTCTGGCGGCGCGGAAATCGCGGATCTGCTTTTCGATATAGGCGGGCACCTGGGCCGCCAGCTTGGGAAACCTGGCCATGCGCGACACGCCGTCCAGCGAATGGCAGAGGGCGCAGTTCTCCCACGGCTTCAGGCCGCTTTCGTCGATCATTCCGGCCCGCGCGGGCGCGGCGCAGAGCATCACGGCAAGGGCCACGGCGGGGCCAAGGGGGGGAAAGCGGATCACGTGGGCTGTCCGTATCTGCCGCTCACGACCCTTTGTGATCGTGGCCCATATGGCCGTGGTTCATGGGGGCGGCGGCCCCCCGCTTGCGGACCTCGGCCTTGATCGCGACGGTCGTGCCGTCGTCCAGGGTCAGGGCAAGATCGACGGTGTCACCCTGGGCCATGGGCTTCTTGGGCCCCATCAACATGATGTGCAGGCCGTGGGGCTTGAAGGCCACGGACGATCCCGCCGGCAGATCGACCTGGGCAAGGTGCTGCATGACGTTGACGCCGTCCTTGACCTGGCTGGCGTGGATCGCCGCCGAGGCATACTGCGGACTGTGCACCGCCGTCACCGCGCGGAGATCCGCGCCATGGTTCATCAGCACCAGATAGGCGGCATGGGCCTTGACCCCCGGCGGGGCGACGGGCACCCAGGCGTCCATGGCCGTGACGGGCCCCTGATGGGATGCGGTCTTGGCTTCCGCCGTCTGGGTCGTCAAGAAGGCATGGGCTTCGCAGGCCTGCGCCGTCTGGGCCGCAAGGATCAGGGCGGCCCCGGTCAGGCAGCCGAGACAGGTTTTGTAGATATTTGATGTCATTCAATTGTTCCTTTGCGCGCGGACATAGGCGATCTGTTTGCGGGTCAGATATTCGGCGACCTCGCCGGGGTCGAGCGGCGGCGACAGCTTGGCGTGAACCCGCCCGTCCGGCCCGGTGACGATGACGCTGGCGCTGTGCTGCACCTCGTAATCGCCATCTTTCTTCGGCTTGCCGATGCGGTAGAACCCGTCGATGCCCTTGACCAGCTTGGCCAGCTCCGCGTGGCTGCCGGTGACGCCGACGAAACGCGGGTCGAAATGGGCCACGTAGTCGGCCATCACCGGCGCGTCGCGCCCAGGGTCGACGCCGACGAACACGACCTGGGGCAGCTTGTCCGGGCGCACGCGGAGCGTCATCTGATTGACGACCTCGACGATATTGGACAGCACGAAGGGACAGACATCCGGGCAGGACGTGAAGCCGATGGTGGTCAGCGACCAATGACCTTTGTAGCGCTCGGCGGTGAACGGCTGGCCCTTGTGATCGGACAGGGCGAAAGCCGGCAGCGTTTCGGGCTTGTCCGGTTCGACCACACGGATTTCCGCCCACCCCGCGGAGGCGCCGAGGCCGAAGGCGAGGACGAACGCAGCGAGTGAAAGGACGCGGCGGCGGACCATGGGTAAGGGCTCCTTGCTCCGGATCAGTGGTTCTGCTGGTCGAAGGCGCGCAGGCTTTCGCTGCGGATGCGTTCCATGCAGCGGCGTTTCAGCGCGACGAAGGTTTCATCGGTATAGATTTCCGGCGTGCGCGGGCGTGCGATGTCGACCTTGAAATCATCGATGATGCGCCCGGGGGCCGCGCTCATGACGACCACCCGGTCAGCCAGGAACACGGCCTCGTCCACGTCGTGGGTCACGAACATGACCGTGGTGCCGAAGTCTTCCCAGATGCGCAGCAGGTTTTCCTGCATCATCAGGCGGGTTTGCGCGTCCAGCGCGCCGAACGGCTCGTCCATCAACAGGACGGAAGGATAGTTGGCCAGCGCGCGGGCGATGCCCACGCGCTGCTGCATGCCGCCCGACAGTTCCGACGGGTAATGTTTCGCGAAGCGCGACAGCCCGACCATGTTGAGGAAGGTATAGGCGATGGATTGCGCCTCGGATCGAGTGTGCCCGGCGAGCAGCGGGCCGAAGGCGACGTTGTCGCGCACGGTCTTCCACGGCATCAGGGAATACTGCTGAAACACCATGCCGCGGTCGGGTCCGGGCTGGGTCACGGCCTTGCCGTCGACCTTGACCGCGCCGGCCGTCGGCTGAACGAAGCCCGCGACGGAATTCAGCAAGGTCGACTTGCCGCAGCCCGAAGGGCCCAGGATACAGAGGAATTCGCCCGGTTGTACGTCCAGGGTGGTGCGTTCCACGGCTGTATGGGCATCGGCGCCGGATCCGAACACCACCGCCACGTCATCAATGGTGACGTGGCCTTTGCCTTCACTGGATCGACGGGCGTCGGCTTCCGTATCCCTGTCGCGGGTCAGGCTGATGATATTGGCGATCATTGGGGGGCTCCCATGGCTGATTTTGGGTAGGGGGTTTCATTTGTGTGCGCGGCGGCCTTGGCATCGCCGGAAAGAACGTAAAGAGAGGCCAGCAGCAGCAAGAAACCGGCGTATTCGATCCACCAGCCGAACTGTTCCAGCCACAACGAGGACGACACGCCCAACCCCAGGATCGCCAGCCCGACGACCCAACTGGGGGTGGCGCAGCAGACGACCCAGGCCAGGGTGACGTTGGTCATGGCGACCAGGACAGCACCCAGACCACCGGCGGCGCTGGCGCCGGTCCATCGGCCTGTTGAACAGGCGGCGCGTCGCGCGGCCATCAGCGTGATGAGGGTTGCGACCAAGCCGCCCAGCAGACAGACGACCAGAACCTTGGCCGGGTTGATGTTCAGGCTCCATTCGGAAATGCCGTTGCCGAAGTCGTAATTCATGCGCCCGACCTCGAACAGCCATTCCTGGGCGATGATCGCGCCGATGTCGGAAAGCGACGGGGTGGCGCGGATGATCTCGGCGACGTTGCCCAGCCAGTCATAGGTGACGGCATAATTGGGCCAGGCCTGAAACCGGGCGACCAGGGCAATGAACATGACAAGGTAGTAGACGATGGGAAAGCCCATCGTCACGGCCAGCCACAGACGCGGACGCGCGGCGACCGCGCCCTTGATACGTCGTGCCCGGCCGGCGGCCGTCATCGCGACCGCCGCTGCCAGCCGAGCAGCGGGCGGGTCGCCAGCCGCACCGCGTAGGTCGACAATGTGCCCAGGCCGCCGATCATCAGCATGCCGACGACGATGTCCGGATAGTTGATCAGTGAGTAGGCATTCCAGGTGAAGTAGCCGATGCCGTACTGGCCCGAGATGATTTCCCCGGCCAACAGCGAGAACCAGGAAACCCCCATGCCGATGGCAAGGCCGGCGGTGATGGACGGCAGGGCCGCGGGAATGACCACATGCCAGAAGATTTCCCGCCGGTTGGCGCCGAGCGACTTGGCGGCGCGGATCAGAACGTCGGGCGTCAGCTCGGCGCCGTGGGCGGTGTTCAGGATGATCGGGAACAAGGCGCCCAGGAAGGTGATGTAGATGATCGAGCTTTCCTCGGTCGGCCACATCAGGATGGCCAGCGGGATCCAGGCCACCGCCGGGATCGGGCGCAGAATTTCGATATAGGGCGAGATCACGTCGCGGGCCAGGCGCGAGCGGCCGATCATGAGGCCCAGCAGAATGCCGAGCCCGACGGCGCTCATGTAGCCGATGACGATGCGCTGCATCGACACCGCGATGTGGATGTAGAACTCGGTTGAATGAACATGCGCGACGAAGGCGGTCCAGACCTTGAGCGGCGAGGGCACGTTTTCGAAATTGATGAAATAATTGAACTTCGTTTCCGTCGCGACATGCCAGATCAGAACGCCCAGGGCCAGCGCCGCCAGCCGGATCGACCAGGATCTGGCAAAGGGCACCAAGGCTTTGGGTTTCAGCACGGCGGCGACCAGGACGCCGACGGCTTCCCTGGGCGTGACGGGCTGACGGGTTTCGGCGCCGCGGGCGGAAACGGCGTCTGCGGCCGGGGCGTCAGCTTGCGGTTCTGGAATGGGAGCGTTCATCGCGCCGGGTTCTCCGTGGTTTCGGTCGTCGTCTTGCTGGATGCTCATCGCTGTCTTCGGACGTTTGTCGGGGGTCCGACCAGGGGCCGGGAAAAACGGCGGGACGAAGGCTTGGGCCCCGTCCCGCCGGTCAGGCGTGTGATCAGCTGGATTTCATGCCGATCGCGTCTTCGAAGGTGATGACCTTGCCGTCGATGGTGCCGGCGTACTTTTCGGCCTCGCCGCGGCGCAGGAAGGTCGCGAACTCACCCTTCGGCGTGACGACCCAGAAGGCGGTCTTGCCGAACAGCTTCAGTCCCGTTTCCTTGTCGTAGACGTAGGTGGAGTTGATCTTCGCACCCGTGGCGCGGAACTTGGCGATGGCGCCCAGGAATTCGGGCAGGGTCGCGTATGCCTTGATCCCGTCGCGGGCGTGCCAGATCTCGTTGGGCAGACCGGCGTTCGCTTCGACCGGATTGACCACCGCGGCCTTGTCCTTGTCGTAATCCACGCCCATGTCCTTGTAGGCAGCGCGGATGTACTTCTCGGTGATCCAGTCACCGAAATCGAGCGGCGGGATCGCCTTTTCCTTGACCAGAACCGTGTGATCGAACTTCAGCGCTTCGGTCCAGGCGGGTTTGATGGTCGGGTCGAGGGACAGATGCCCCCCCTTCGAGAAGTAGATGTAGAGCACTTCCTTCTCGACGCCCGTCCATTTCTCCATCAGGTCGGTGGCGCGGATGGGATCTTCCTTGATCCACTTGCCCGCGTCGTAGACGGCCTTGATGAAGGCCTGAACCACTTCCGGATAATCGTCGGCCAGATCCTTGCGCACGACGACGCCGTGCAGATACGGCACGCCGGCTTCCGAGCCGTCATAGATCTTGCGGCCGGTGCCGCGGAATTCCATGATTTCCGACCAGGGACAGAAGTCCGAATGGGCGTCGATCTTGCCCGCGGCGATGTTGGCCGCACCCACGGCGGGGCTCTGGTTCTTCAACTGGAATTTGATGTTGTTGTCCTGGGCCGCCTTCAGCAGCATGCCCCAGGCGGCGGAGCCCACGGGCGTGGACACTTCCTTGCCTTCAAGATCGCTGATCTTGTAGAGGTCCGACTTCACGGGCACCACGATGGCGTTGCCCGATCCCTTCAGGTTGTAGCCGGTGCCCGCGACATAGTAGGTGCGCAGGCTGTCCGTGGCCTGGAACTTGGCGCCGTTGACGATCAGGGGATAGTCGCCCATCACGCCGATGTTCAGCTTGTTGGCCATCATCTGGTTGGTGATGGGGCCACCGGAAGAATAGTCGGCCCAGCTGATGTCGTAGTCGACGTCCTTGTACTTGCCGGTCTTGGGCAGGTGTTTTTCAAGAAGCTTCAGCTCCTTGACGACGATGCCCGCCGTATAGGTGTCGGTGCACATGCTTTGATGGCCGATGGCCACCTTGATGGTCTTGGCCTGGGCTGGTGCCGCCGCTGTCACCGCCAATAAGGCCCCTAATGCCAATCCCTGCGTTACGTGCCTGAGCATTGTTGAATTCTCCTTTGCTCTGCATCAAAGTTGTCTCGTTACGGCCTATATAAGTGCAATTACCTTGCCAGTTTTCGCACATGCAAAATAAAAATAACTAATTGAAATATAAGGAAAAATTATCGAATTTTTGCGGATTTCGAGTCGATTGGAATGGAATGTGGTGATTTTTTAATCTGCGCCATAATTATGGTTATTTTTTAATCATTCATATGTTTGCCGAGAGGATACAAGTTACCGAAACCCGATCTGTCGGAAGTCCTCAGGGAGCAGCCTTCGCAAGCTGTTTTTCGAACCACCGAAGGACCTTTTCCGCCGCCCATTCGCGGGCGCCGATCGCCGCATGGGTAATGGTGCCGTCGGGGCCGACCAGGAACGTCGCGGGCAGCGCCTGAACATGCCATGCACGACCGACGGCGGATTGGCGATCCATGAGAATGGTCAGTTCGCCCACATCCACTTGCTTCAGGAACCGCGCGACCGCGTCCGGTTTGTCGCCCAGGTTCACGGCGACAACGTCGAGCCCCCGCCACGCCATCTGTTTTTTCAGCCGGGCCAGCGCCGGCATTTCGGTGCGGCAAGGCGCGCACCACAGCGCCCAGAAGTTGATCAGCGTGAACTTGCCCTTGCGGTCGGTCAGGGAAAACGGGGTTCCGTCCAGCCGCGGCAGGTTGATGGCCGGGGCGGCAATGGGGGCCGGCGCCGCCGCCAGGGGAGCGGCGCCATCGGCGATTGCCGGATGCCCGAAAAGAAAGGCCGCCGCGAAGATCGCGGCGGCAAGTCGGTGGCTGTGCGGAAAGGTGGGAGGGCGCATGGTGCCGAGAGCTACCAGCGGCCAATCCGGGTGCGGTATCGAAAGGCCTCGGCGACGGCGTGGCGGATGCAGAAATCGATGGCGACGCCGTTGACGTCGACGTTAATCTGCTCCGTGCGCACGACCGTGGCGCCTGGTTCGATCTCAAGATGTTGGGCCAGCTTAGGCGCGGCCTTGACCATGTCCATGACGACGTCTCCGAACGCCATCGCCACGCCGCGCGACTGTTCCAGAAGGGTGCAGACGTCGCTTGATTCAAGGTCGCGGTCGGAAAGCAGGCGCCCAACCTCGGGCAGAAGATAGCGTTCCTCGAAACAGATCGGGGCCGCGTTGGCGAGACGAAGACGGCGAACCACGGTGACAAGGCTCGACGGCGGCAAAGCCAGTGCCTGACGGACCTGACTGTTGGCCTTGATCTCGGCCCGTTCCAGCAATTGCGCCGTGGCCTGCAGACCGTTCGGGCCAAGCGCTTCGCCCAATCCGCGCAGTCGGCGCATGTCCAACTCGGCCTTGATGCCGCGCACGAAATGGCCCTGGCCTTGATGACTTTCGACCATTCCGGATTTTTTAAGGGCATCAAGCGCATGGCGCACGGTGACCCGCGACACGCCGAACCTAGCGACCAGGGAATGTTCCGACGGCAGCCGCCCCCCCGGCTGAAAGTCGCCGGTGTTGATCCGCCGCGCCAGCCAATCACGGACCACCACGTATTTCGGAAGGGTCTCTGTTTCCTGGGTCACGATGTTCTGGGTCACGTGGTTCATAACGGGAATGGCCAGTGGCGGTTGAGGGGACGCTGTCCTATTCAGCGCGGATCTGGCTGAGCGCCCAGCGGATGTTCTTACGGACGTCAGGGTCGGGATCGTCGAGATGCGCTTCGAGGGCGGGCACGGCCTTGGGCGAGGCGATCTCGCCCATCGCGGCGGCGGCTTCCTTGCGCAGGTTGGAAATGTCATGGTCGAGCGACGGCGCGATGTCGTCGATGGCTTCCGCCGCGCCCAGCTTGCCGAGGGAGCGGATGGCCTTCTGCCGAACCTGCCAGTAATCGTCGGCGAGCGCCTTGCGCAGGGCCGGAATGGCGCCCGGCGACTGCACCTTGCACAGCGTTTCGGCGGCAACCTCGCGGACCTGCCAGTCCGTATCGCTCAGCGCCTGGGCCAGGGTATCGGCGGCGGCGGCGGTCACGGAAAAGCCCAAGGCCCCGGCGGCCGTGCGGCGCACGCCGGCGTCAACGTCTTTCAGCATCGCCATCAGGGCGGGCAGGGCGTCTTCGGTTTTCAGATAGCCGACGACGCTGACCGCTTCGGACCGCACACTGGCTTCCGGATCGCCGAGGGCATCCAGTGCCGGTTTCAGGCTTTCCGGGCGTTTCAATTCGCGCAGAGCCCGCAAGGCGCCGGCGCGCACGAAGGCTGATTCATGGGCGACGAACGGCAGGATCGGATCGGCGGCCGCGGGGTCCTTCAATTCCGCCATGCTGTCGGCAGCGGCCTGGGCCACACCGCTGTCGGAATCGGTCAGCGCTATCAGCAGCGCTTCGGCGGTTTCAGGGCCGTCGAATTCACCCAGGGCCAGGGCGATCTGCAACCGCACTTCTCGGGCGTCGTCGGCCAGGGCTTTTTTCAGGTGTGCCACGGCGGCGGGATCGGCTGAATCGGCCAGATCCATGATGGCGACACGGCGCGTGCCGGGATCGGGGTCTTCCAGGCGGTCGATGATGTCTTCGACTTCGTCGAATTGCTCAAAGGGCTCGAATGCGGACATGGGGTCGGGCTCCTTGGGTCAGCGCAGCAGGAAGGGGATGTTGACGGTGACGGCGCCTGTCGGGCAATCGGCCTCGCAGGGCATGCAGTACCAGCACTCGTCGTACTTCATGAAGGCCTTGCCGGTGGCGTCCGAGATGCGCAGCACGTCCAGGGGACAGACGTCGACGCAAACGGTGCAGCCCTTATCGGCGATGCACTTTCCTTCGTCGACGACGACGGGGACGGATGAGGGTTGTTCAGCGAGGGGCATCGGATTTCTCCTTGGGTATGGTCTTGGTGCGGGTCCGGCGGGGGTTAGGCCTGCGCCTTGATCCGCTGCTTGTCGTAGGCGTCTTTCTCTTCCTCATCGATGGGGATGATGTAGGGATCGACGTCCTTTTTCTTGATCGTCATCTGGCCGGCATCGTCCTTGGACAGGATCGAGTGGCAGAACCAGTTTTCGTTGTCGCGCTCCGGATAGTCGGCGCGGTTGTGATACAGGCCCCAGCGGCTTTCCGTGCGGAACAGGGACGCGAAGGCAGCCATGTCGGCGCAATCCATGATCGACGAGACCTCGAGCGAGCGCATCAACTCATGGGCGTTGCGCGCGACCATCTCGTTTTCCATGACCTCGCGGGTTTCGGCGAAGCGGTCCTGGGCGAGCTGCATCTTGCGCGTGACCTTGGGCGGCTGCAGGTAGTCGTTGACCAGACGTCGGGTCTTGTATTCGACCTGGTTCGGCGGGATGCCGTCTTCGCGCGTGGTCGGGGCCAGCACGCGTTTCTTTTCGGCGGCGATGAAGTCTGCGTCAATGTCGGCGAAGTCGACCTCGTTGACGAAGTCGATGGCGTGCTCACCGGCGACCGCACCATTGGTGAAGGCGCCCAGCATGTAGTTATGCGGCACGCTGGCCATGTCGCCCGCGGCATAGAGGCCCGGCACCGTGGTGCAGGCGTTGTCGTCGACATAGACGCCCGAGGCCGAATGGCCGGAACAGAAGCCAATTTCCGAGATGTGCATCTCGATCATGCCGTTGCGGTAATCGTTGTTGCGGTTGACCTGGAAGCGGCCGCGGGTCGGGCGCTCGACCTCGTGCAGGATGGTTTCGATCTCGCCGATGGTCTCATCCGCCAGGTGGTTGAGCTTGAGGAACACCGGCCCCTTGCCCGACTGCAGTTCGTTGTAGAACTCCTGCATCATCTGGCCGGACCAGTAATCGCATTCGATGAAGCGCATGCCTTCGTTGTTGGCGGTGTAGCCGCCGAAGGGACCGGCCACATAGGCGCAGGCGGGGCCGTTGTAATCCTTGATCAAGGGGTTGATCTGGAAGCATTCCAGGTTCGCGAGCCCGGCGCCCGCGTGATAGGCCATGGCGTAGCCGTCGCCCGAATTGGCGGCGTTCTCGTAGGTGCCGAACAGATAGCCCGAGGTCGGCAGGCCCAAACGCCCGGCCGCCCCCATGCACAGGATCACGGCCTTGGCGCGGACCACCAGGAATTCGGCGGTGCGGGTGTTGACGGCGATGGCGCCGGCGATGCGGCCGTCCTTGCCGGTCAAAAGTCGGGTCGCCATGTAGCGGTTGGAAATCAGCAGCCGCGCGCGCTTCAATTGGCGGTACAGCGCCTTCTTCACCGTGTCGCCGTTGGGCATGGGCAGCACGTAGGTGCCGATGTGGTGCACCTTCTTGACGTCGAAATCGCCGTTCTCGTCCTTCTGGAAACGGATGCCGAAGCCGTCCAGTTCCTGAATGATCTCGTAGCAGTTCTGCGCGTACTTATAGACGGCGGCCTGGTCGACGATGCCGTCGTTGGCGACGGTGATTTCCTTCACATACTGTTCCGGCGTCGAATGACCGGGAATGACGGCGTTGTTCAGGCCGTCCATGCCCATGGAGATGGCGCCCGACCGCTTCACATTGGCCTTTTCCAGCAGGATGACCTTGGCGTTGGGGTTCTTTTTCTTGGCGCGGTAGGCGGCCATGGGGCCGGCCGTGCCGCCGCCGATGACCAGAATGTCGCAATCGACCTGCGATGTGCCTTCGGTGATTTCGTCCATGGGTCTGTCCTTTCGGTTTCGTTTGTTCTTGGTGCCGACGGGGCCTTTAAGGCGCGCCGGTCGGCGGGAAACTTGTCTGTAACAACCATGCTGCGCCGCAGCAGGGCGGTCTGTCTGTCAACTAATTGCCAAGGCCGGAAATCGCCTCGGTCTGGGCCGTGGCCAAGTCCTGAAACGCCGGCGCGCCGATGGCGCCGCGCAGCATGTCCCAGGGGAAGATGCCCTTGGCGTAGCCGTCGGAAAACGTGATGTTGATGGCATAGACGCCTACCGCTTCGACCGCGGTGATGGTCAGGCCGTCGTCGGCGGGCACGTCCCATCCCTTCAGCCGCGCACTTTCCGAACGGGCGGAGCGGCTCATCTGCCGCAGGGCCGGCGCGGTCAAGGTTTGACGCACGCCGTCGGGCCAGGTGATGGCCAGCGCGGCGCGGTCGGCGGCGACGGAAATTTCTGTTGGCTGCATGACGGGGCCTCCGGAAAAGGGACGGACTAGGTCAGCCCGAGGGGTGCCTGATCCAAGCCCGCGCCGCCCCGTTAAAAAAGCAATTCGTTGACCGAACCCCTTTTATTTATCCCCGGCAATTAATTGACCGACCGGAATCCATGTCGGCGGGCATAGTCCGGCCACCGTCGCCGGCCCTTTCGGCGGCATCCGAATTCGACCCGGTACTGAACAAGGATTTCCGGCCATGCTCGACCAACCCATCGCCCCTGAATCGTCAGATAGCGGCCATTCAGAATCCGGCACTTCCCAGGGCCCTGCCGTGGTCCGCTTTGCGGGCGATTCCGGGGACGGTATCCAGACATTGGGGTCCGAGTTCACCAAGTCCTCGGCCCTTTCCGGCCACGGCTTCATGACCTTCCCCGATTTCCCGGCGGAAATTCGCGCCCCCGCCGGTACGACCTTCGGCGTGTCGGCGTTCCAGATCCAGATCGGCGGCGACCGGGTGAAGACCCATGGCGATACGGTCGACGTGCTGGTCGCCCTCAACCCGGCGGCGCTGAAGACCAATCTTTCGGCCCTGCGCCCGGGCGGGCTTCTGATCGCCGACCGGGACGCCTTCGCCAAGCGGGGGTTGGAGAAAGCCGGTTATGCCGCCAATCCCTTGGAGGACGGCAGCCTGGACGGCTATCGCCTGGAAGCCATCGAGATTTCCCGCTTGACCCGCGAGGCCGCCCTGCCGCAAGGCGTGACCAAGAAAGAGGCCGAGACGGCGCGCAATTTCTGGGCCTTGGGCCTGGTCTACTGGATGTTCACCCAGGATCGCGCCCCCACGGCGGCCTGGCTGAAATCGAAATTCGCCAAGCGGCCGGAAATCGCCGCCGCCAACACGGCCGCCCTGGACGCGGGCCATACCTACGGTGACGTCACCGACATGGCCCCGCCGCCCCGCCTGCGCGCGGTAACGCCGTCGAGCCCCCGTCCCGGCACCTACCGCACCCTGACCGGCATCGACGGCATGGTGCTGGGCCTGGCCGCGGCCTCGGCGCTGTCGGGCCTGCGGCTGCATTATTGCTCCTACCCCATCACCCCGGCGTCGGCGATCCTGCACGGGCTGGCCAAGCTGGGCGGGGAGGGTGTCGCGACCTTCCAGGCGGAGGATGAGATCGCCGCCGCCACCGCCGCCATCGGGGCCTCCTTCGCGGGGGGGCTCGGCGTGACCGGCACCTCCGGCCCCGGCATGGCCCTGAAGGCCGAGGCTCTGGGCCTGGCCACGGCGGCGGAACTGCCGCTGATTGTCATCGACGTGCAGCGCGCGGGGCCCTCCACCGGCATGCCGACCAAGGTTGAGCAGGCGGATTTGAACCTCGCCCTGCACGGCCGCCACGGCGAAGCCCCCCTGCCGGTGTTCGCCGCCGCCGGCCCCGGCGATTCCTTCGACACGGTGATCGAGGCGGCGCGCGTCGCCGTCACCTACATGACGCCGGTGATCGTGCTGTCCGATGCCTATACGGCCAACGCGGCCGAACCCTGGCGCCTGCCGGACGTGGACGCCCTGGCCGACATCGCGGTCGACCGCGATGTCGATCCGGACAGCTTCCATCCCTTCCGCCGCGATCCGGACAGCCTGGCCCGGCCCTGGGCCGTGCCGGGCATGACCGGGTTGGCGCATCGGCTCGGCGGGATCGAACGGTCCTCGGGCTCGGGCCATATTTCCTACGACCCTGACAACCATCAGGAAATGACCGACCTGCGGGCCGCCAAGTTGGACCGCATCCGCGACGCCCTGCCTCCGGCGAAAGTGTCCGCCGGCACGGATGCGGGCCGGGTGCTGGCCCTTGGCTGGGGATCGACCCAGGGGGCGCTGAAGACGGCGGTCGAGGATCTGTCCGCCGAGGGCCATGCGGTCGGCCATCTGCACCTGCGCCACCTGTCGCCGCTGCCCCGGGGGCTGGCCGAAATCTTCGCCCTCTACGATGACGTCGTGGTGGCGGAGCTGAATTCCGGGCAACTGCGGACCCATCTGCAAGGCCTGTTCCCGCAAGTTTCCTTCCGCGGCCTGACCAAGGTCACCGGCCAGCCCTTCACGGTGGCCGAGATCGACGCCGCCCTCAGAGAGGACCTGTCATGAACGTGATGAACCCCGACCTTGCCGCCCCCGATACGGACGCGGCCACCGCGCTGACCGCCCGCGACTTCACCACGGATCAAGAGGTGCGCTGGTGCCCCGGCTGCGGCGACTATGCGATCCTCAAGGCCGTGCGCGGCGTGCTGGCCGAGGCCGGTCGCCGTCCCGACGACGTGGTGTTCATTTCCGGCATCGGCTGCGCCGCGCGCTTTCCCTACTACCTGGCCAGCTACGGCTTCCACACCATCCACGGCCGCGCCCCCGCTGTCGCCACGGGCGTCAAGATGGCCAATCCGGATCTGGACGTCTGGGTCGTCGGCGGCGACGGGGATTTCCTGTCGATCGGCGGCAACCATCTGATGCACGCACTCCGCCGCAACGTGGATTTGAACCTGATCATGCCCAACAACGCGGTCTACGGCCTGACCAAGGGACAGTACTCCCCGGCCTCGGCCACGGGCATGCGCTCGCCCTCGTCGCCCACGGGCTCGGTCGAAGCCCCCGTGAACGCGGCCCTGTTGGCGTTGGGTGCGGGCGGGCGGTTTATCGCGCGCTCCGCCGATACCCTGCAGGACCATCTGCCGGGCGTGCTTAAGGCGGCGCAGGCCAACAAGGGCGCGTCCTTCGTCGAAATTCTGCAGAACTGCGTGGTGTTCAACGACGGCGCCTTCGAGGCCGTGCGCGACAAGGGCCTGACCGCCGACCGTACCCTGCGGTTGGAGCACGGCCAGCCCATGATCTTCGGCAAGGACCGGGACAAGGGCATCGTCGTTGATTGGCAGACGGGCACAGCCCGCGTGGTGCCCGTGGGTGATGGCGGCCCGGTTTATGACGTAACCGTCCACGATCAGACCAACCTGGCGCTGGCGACCATCCTGGCGCGCATGGACGCCCCGGATCTGCCGCTTGCCTTGGGCGTGCTCTACCACGTCCCGGCCGACGATTTCACGGCCCAGCGCGCCGACGCGCCCGGACGCGTGATCGACCGAACGACCCTCGCCGGCCTGATCTCGGCGGGTAAGACCTGGACGGTCGGGGAAGCGGCCACGGGAACTCAGACGTAATCAGGGCCGGGTGTAATCAGGGCCGGGTGTAATCAGGGAAAGACCGAGGACACGAAGGTCGTCACGCCCAGGCCGACGGTCAGGCAGCCGATCGCCGCCTGCAGGCCGTTATGGGCCCAGGTCAGGCTGCGCGCGCCCCGAAGCGGCAGGGAAATGACCGCACTGAACAACGCCATCCCGACCATGGAGCCGACGCCGAACAGGGCGACATAGCCCAGGGCCAGCCAGGGCGACGCTGTGGTCTGTGCGGTCATCACGGCGAGGGCCGCCGACCCGGCCATGCCGTGCATCAGGCCGACGACGAAAAAGCGCAGCGGAAAGCCCGACGGGTGATCGTGGTCGTGGGTCCGTGGATGCACCGCCTGTTTGGGGTCGTGTTTGTGGGAATGGGCGTGGAAGTGGACTTCTCCGCCCGTGTGGTGGTGGGCGTGGAAATGGATGCGGTCGCGGATCATGCGGCGGATCACCTCAATCCCCAGGCCGACCAGCAGCACGCCGACGGTGGCCTCCATCATACGCGCGGCAAAATCTGAAATCGCCGTTTCCATGTAGATCACGGCACCGCAGACCAGGAACAGGGTGGTGGTGTGACCCAGGCCCCAGACCGCGCCCTGGCGCAGGGTCCGGCGCAGGGACGCCCTGCCCGTCGCCATGGCGGTCACGGCGGCCAGGTGATCGGGCTCGAAGGCATGCCTGATCCCGATCAGAAAGCCGAGAACGAGGATCGAGGTCATGCAAATGCTCCTGGTGCGAAGGACCGCGGCCGGAAAAGCCGCGGTCCCTCTTTGTGACCGATTACGGGGCGTTGTTCCAGCGATGTTTCGCTGGCGTGACGGTGCCCGTTACTGCGCGCCGCCGACGGTCAGCCCGCCGCAGACGAACAGGGTCTGTCCGGTGACGAAGCCGCTTTCCTTTTTCAAAAAGAACATCACGGCGTTGGCGATGTCTTCCGGCTCGCCCAGGCGCTTGACCGGCACGCCGTCGATGATTTTCTGGGTGCGCGGGCTGCCCGGCGGGTTGACCTCCTTGAACAGGGGCGTGGCGATGGGCCCGGGGGCGATGGTGTTGACGGTGATGCCGTCGGCCGCCAGCTCCAGGGCCCAGACCTTGCCCATGGCGGCGATGCCGCCCTTGGTCGCGGCATAGGTCGTGCGCAGCTCCTTGCCCAGAATGACGCGGCTGGACATGTTGACGATGCGGCCCCAGCCCACGCGTTTCATGGCCTCGGCGGCATATTTCGCGCAAAGCGCGGGTGCGACCATGTTGAGGGGGACCACCTTGGCGAAATCCCCGGCCTCGGTCTCGGCCAGGGTTTTGGCGAGCGACATGCCGGCGTTGTTGACCAGGCCGACAATGTCGAAGGTCTGGGCGATGTCGGCGAACACGTCACGAATCCTGTCGTGGTCATAGAGATCAAGCTCGATGAAGGTCTCGCCCGGAATGAGCTCAGCCGGATTGCGGTCCAGATTGACGACCTTGGTGCCGGTCGCGGCCACGGCTTCGACGCAGGCGCGCCCGATGCCGCTGCTGCCGCCGGTCACGACAACGCATTGTTCCCCCATGGATGGATCTCCCTGAATAGGCGTGGTTGAAGGCAAGCACCCGTTTAGCGGATTTGCGCCATTCTGAACAGGTTTCCGGCGGTTGGGGGCGGGGCAACGGCAGGGAACTAAATTGAAGATGGAACAGCAGTGTGATGGTGGTCGCAGGCGGCGGGCCAGATATAATATACAGGTGTCCATCAGAAGGATCGGCGCCCCATCATGACATATCTGGAGAACTACGAAGTTCTGGCGTCCACGGACCTGCATGAATTGCGGGATACCCTGATGCGGCTGACATACAGGGATGAAATCGACGTTATCGGTAAAGGGCATGAAATCGATGCCTCGTTGCGGGCCGTTGATCTTGGCGGCCAGAGCCTGATGCACATTACCTACGGCAATGTGCAGACCCATGTTCATGCTTATGAAAACGACGAAGACACGCTGATGCTGTTCATCCTGACCGGCGGGCAGGCGGATATTCGGCATCATGGGAAAGACTTCGGGATATCGCCCACGACGGGTCTACTGCGGGACAATCGCGTGCCTTTGGCGGCATGCCAGGATGCTTTTGAAAGTTTTGTCCTTCCCCTGTCCATCGATGAGTTGAAACAACACGCCCGTTCGATTCTTGGCGAGGGGGCTGGTCTGAAGGACATCAGGTTTGATACCGAATTGGACCTGACCACGCCGAACGGGCAGCACCTGCGGAATACGGTGATCTATATCGCCGAGGCCTTGGATGGCCCCCTGCGCGGGGCCGGCAATCCAATCATCCTGGCAGGCCTCAAGGACCTGTTGTTGACCAGCGTGCTGTCGCTGTTGCCCAATTCCGCCACGGATGCCCTGCAGGGCCGCCCGAAGGCTGTTGCCGTTCCCTATTACGTCAAACGGGCCCGTGATTATATCCACGCCCATGCGGATACGGCGATCACCCTGGAAACCCTGGCAAGTCACGCAGGCTGCGGCTATCGGACGCTACAGATCGCGTTCAACGACGCCTTCGGCATGTCGCCCATCGCCTATGTCAAATACGTGCGGCTGACCTTGGCCCACGACGACCTGTGCCGGGCCGACAACGGCGTTTCCGTCCGCGATGTGGCCATGAAATGGGGGTTCTCCCACATGGGCTGGTTCTCCAAATGCTATGTGGAGCAATTCGGCGTTCTGCCGTCGCAGACCCTGCGGTCGCGCGCCTGACACTCCCGGACGGCGCCTACACGCGCGTGCAATGCTTCGATTGCGCAATGGCTGTCGCAGGCACGCAAAAATTTCTCCAAGCCTCTTCACATCCCCCCAGAAAAGCATGCCTTCAAGCGGGGAAGGTGATTTAAGGGCGAATGTATTTTAATTCATAATATCGGCGCGGCCTGCGTCGATGAGGAGACCGGCCCATGTCATTGTTAATGGGAATTTTTCGCCCGAAATGCCTGGGAGTATTGCTCCTGGGCCTGTTCATCCTGGGCTTTGACGCAAGCGCCGCGCAGGCCAATTCCGCCTGGAAGCAGTTGCAGGGCCATTCCGCCTGCGGTGGCGTCGATCGGGCGGGGAACCTCCAGGAACCCTGTAATTTCGAGAAGGCGACCTATATCAGGCAGTCCATCAAGACTTGCCCGAATGGGTCATTCGCCGATCTTGGGTCCTGTTGGGCCTGTCCGGCGGGATACAAGCGCAGCCTCCGCAAGGTGACGCATGAACGGGCCTGTCAGAAGAACGTCCCGGATAGGACGGGCCCCGCCACGTTCCTCGGGGCGGTCAAATGCCCGAGCGGATCTTTCAAGGACGGGCGCAATGGCGGCGAATGCTGGAGCTGCCCCGCGGGTTACGGTCGGACCGCCGCGAAGGTCGACCAGTGGAATGCCTGCGGCAAGATCGGCAAGAAGGCGACATCGGCGATCTTCACAGGAAGGCAATGTCCCGATCAGGATGCCTTCCGCGATCCGCGCAACGGCGGCGAATGCTGGAAATGCCCGGAAGACTATAACCGCACGGCCAACGCCGTGACCGGGGCGCGGGCCTGCAAGACGTCCTTTGCGTTCGAGCCGGCGATCAGCAAGGGCGACCGCAAGTGCGAACCCAATCAGATCTTCGACATGATCGACGGCGGCACCTGCTGGACCTGCCCGGAAGGAGCCAAGCGCACCTGGTTCAGCATCAAATCGGCCAAGGCCTGCCGCAATAACAAGATGCAATGGGTTCTGCCCGAACGTGGCAAATACGGTCTGTTCGGTTTGGGCAGGGGTGCCGACGACATCCTCGCCAAACTCATCGCCGAACGCACGGCGTTGGATACCCAGATCAAAAAGGCCGCGAAATTGGCCAGCAAGGACCCAGAAGCGACGCTAAAGGCGGCCTGGGACGTCATCGACAACCGGCCGTGGGAAAGCCCCTATCTGTCCGCCGCACTTGGCGCTGCCGTGATGGATGCCGCCGCCAAACCGGCCGGTCAGCGGACGGAATCTGAAAAGCAGCTGATGGGGCAGGTCGCCCAGCTTATCCAGTGGAACCGGCAGTTCATCGCCTATCAGGCGAAACAGGCGCATCAAACCTGGGAAATCGCTTCCAAAAAGGCCTACGAGGTCGCGGCGGCGAAAATGGGCGCCGCCGTCATCTATTCCGATTCCATGGTCACCCCGCCCGACTATAACGAGATGCTCGTGGGCTCCATCCAGATGGCGGCCGGCTTCGCCGGACCGGCGGGCAGCGTTCTCATCCCATTGTTTATCAAACCGGTGCAAATCGCGACATTTCCGTTCAGGGAAGCCGCACGGAAGGTTGCGGCAGAGGCAGCAAGGAAAGTGGTCGAAACGGCCCTCAAGACGGGTGGTGGCGCCGGCAGTTGGACAACGTCGGGCGTTGCGACAGCGGCCCTCGGGCCGCTGATGATCGCCATCGCCGCCGGGGTGATCGTGACCATGGAAATCGACAAGTTCTTAGCGTTGGAGAAAGCGGCCGGGAAAATCCAGCAGTCAATCGATATCGCGAACCGCCCCCTCGATCTCAATATCTTTCTGCAGCAAAAAGATGGGCCGGATGAGTTTTTGTTTCACTGGTCGGCAGTGATCGGCGCGGACACACGGCCGAGCGCCAATTTCAAAACCCGCCTGGCTGCCTACAAGGCCGGCAAGGACCCGGACGCCAAGCCGACCGCGCTAACCATGCCGACGATCAACATGAGCAACAGCGCCACCACAGCCCAGACCCAGCCGAAGCCGGATACCATCGCTCCGGGAACGGTGACGATCACACCCATTCCGTCGACCTCGGTGGTCGTGGGAAACTCGAACGCGGCGCCCGCGCCGACGGCGGAAAAGGCCCTGATCGCCGCGATCAAAAGGCAGCGGACCCAGCCGCCGGGCACCCTGCGGTTCGAGTTGACCAATGCGCCGGGCCTGTGCCTGAGCAAAAGCGAGGGCGCGACGGAAGCCATGGCCCTGGCCGACTGTAACCGGCAGGACACCCTGTGGATCAAGCCGAACGAGAAGCCGAACGCCCTGGTTTTCCATAGCAAATATTGCGTCGGGGCCGGGGACGCCAAACCCCAGGACCGGACGAGGGTGCTGATTTCCAAGTGCGAGACCAGCCCCAACATGCAGTGGGAACTGCAGGCCGACGGCCATGTGAAGATGCTGAAATTTGATTTCTGCATGGCCGTGATCGACAAGGCGGTCGCGGGGGCCGAAGTTCTTGTGCAGAAATGCCAGGGGAACCGCACGCGGCAGATCTGGCGTCCCTGGGCTGTGGCAAAATAACGCCGCCGCCGCGCCCCCGGCGCCGTTTGGCCCGAAGGGCGCCCTGACTCGCACAGCGGCGGGCTCGGCCTATCCCTTGTTGATCGGGATCGATGTCGCGCCCTTCGCCTGCGGCGCGGACTTGGCGATCTTGACCGTCAGAACCCCATCCTTGTGGGAGGCGGAAATTTTCGTCTCGTCGGCGTCGACGGGCAGGCGGAACACCCTTTGGAACTTGCCGTAGACGCGCTCGGAGAAGAAATAGCTCTTGTCCTCTTCCTGACGCTCGCTCCGCTTTTCGCCGGTAATCGACAAACGGCCGTCATGAACCTCGACGCGGATGTCGTCGTCGGAAACGCCCGGAAGCTCGACGCTGACCTCGTAGTAGGCATCGGTCGTCGCCGCCTCCGAACTCGGGGAAAAGAACTCGGCGACCTTCTCGCCGACCCGGCGCATCGGTTCGTACATCTGGTTGAACCAGGACGGTACTGCTGATGAAAAATCGGATTTCTCAACCATCGGTCAAATGCCCCTTTGTTGCATCAAGAACGATAACGGGGCGACGATAGATCGACAGGCGCGTTTTGCCTTGATTCAGGTCAAGGGTTTCCGCCGGAACGGGGCTGGCCCGGCGGCCCGGACAGCGTTGCGTCAATTCGTCAGGCGGTTTTCGCTGAGGAAACCTGCTGGACAAGGCGGAGCAGGCCACGCATCAGGACGCCGTCTTCCGATGCCAGCTCATCGACGATGGTGAAGTGATTTTGGCCGGGCACGACCTCCAAGGCGGCGGGAATGCCATCGCCGGCAGCGGCCGCGGCATAGGCCGTGGATTGCCGCTGAAGTTCCGGCAGCTCATCGCCGCCGACGAACAGCAGGTGCGGGATTTTCCGCCGGGGCAGGTTGAACAGCGGGCTCAAGGTGGCGATCTCGTCCGCCGTCAGGGACAGCGCATCGTTGATGTAGCTGAGCGCGATCGGGGTCAGGTCGAAAATGCCGCTGATGGGCAGGACGCCGGCGACGTTCGGATGACCGGCGGCAAGGGCCGTGAGATGCCCGCCGGCCGACCATCCGCCGACGGTGACGGCGGCGCGGTCGAACCCCAGGTCATCGGCGGCACTCACCAGATAATCGATCGCCAGGCTGACTTCCTGGACGATCTGGCTGAGCCCGGCATCGGGCGCCAGGGTGTAGCCGACGGTCGCGACGTTGATGCCGTTGGCGCAGGGGCCGTCGGCGACGAAGGCGAAGATTTCCTTGGTGTTGCGAAACCAGTAGCCGCCGTGGATGAAGATGAACAGGGGCGCCGCGGGCGTGTTCGTCGGGAAATAATCGATGCGGTTGTTGGCTTCGGACCCGTACCGAAGGTCAAGCTGCACCCCCGGCCGGGCGCGGGTTTGCTCGCTGCGGCGGCGCCATTTTTCCACGCGTTCGGCGCTGTCGGTGACGGCGGCGGAGTTGTTGTAGGCGGCGTCGATCGCGGCGGGGGCCATGCCGCGGTAGGTGTTGGCAGTCGGGTCGGTGGGCATGTCAGGCGGCGTCTCCGGTTGCAAGCCGGCGGCCCGGCGCGAGGTTGCTGCTGAGCCGCTGCGCCACGGTGCGGCGGACGGCGTTGAACGGTTCCGACGACACGTCGCGGGGCCGGGGCAGGTCGACCGTCATGTCGCAATCGACCCGGCCGGGGCCGGCGCTCATGACGACGATGCGGTCGGCCAGGACCACGGCCTCTTCGACCGAATGGGTGACGAAGATGACGGTCAGCTTCGTCTGCTGCCAGATATCGAGCAGTTCTTCCTGAAGTTTCGTCCGGGTCAGCGCGTCCAGCGCGCCGAACGGTTCGTCCATCAACAGAATGTCGGTATCGTTGGCGAGAACACGGGCGATGGCCACGCGCTGTTTCATGCCGCCCGACAGTTGCGCCGGGTAATGGTTGGTGAAGGCGGTCAGGCCGACCATCTCCGTGAACTTGTCGGTGATCCGTTTCACTTCCTTGGCGCTCATTCCGGCGTGCTTGGGGCCGAAGGCGATGTTCTCATGGACGGTCAGCCAGGGAAACAGGGCATAGTCCTGAAACACGATGCCGCGATCCGGGCCCGGTTCGTGGACGGGGCGGCCGAATACGCTGGCGGTTCCGTTGCTGGCCGTCTCGAAGCCGGCGATGATCCGCAGCAGGGTCGACTTGCCGCAGCCGGACGCCCCCAGCAGGCAGACGAATTCGCCCTTATCGATGTCGAGGTTGATCCCGCTGAGGGCCAAGGTCCGGCCGGTGTCGGAATCGAAGGACTTGTTCAGCCCGGTGATGCGGATGATGGGCGGCGCGCCGGCCGCCTGTGGGTTCTGGGAATCAGACATGATGTTGGGGGCTCCAACGCAGCAGGCGGTTGTTAAGCAGGACGATCAGGCGGTCCGACAGGAACCCGGTGACACCGATCACGATCATGCCGGTGATCACCAGGTCGGTGCGCGACAGCGTCCGCCCGTCCATGATCACCGCACCCAGGCCTTCGGGCACGCCGGTCATCTCGCCGACCACGATGAGGATCCAGGCGAACCCGTGGCCGAGGCGCAGACCGTTGAAGATGTTGGGGGTGGCCGCGGGAAGGACGACCGAGCGGAACAACTGGGAGCCCTTGCAGCCCAACATGGCGGCGGCTTCGAGCAGGCGCGCGTCGACCGATTTCACCCCGAACACGGTGTTCAGCAGGATCGGGTAGAACGCGCCGAGAAACACCAGGAACACCGCCGATTTGGGGCCGAGCCCGAAAAAGATCATCGACAGCGGCAACCAGGCGGTGACCGGGACGGGGCGCAGCAGCGACAGAGTCGGGTCGAGCATGTCGCGCAGCAGGGGGGAGCGGCCGAGCGCCACGCCCAGGGGAATGCCGACCAGGGCCGCGACCAGGAACCCGCCGTAGACGCGCTGCAGGGATACCCACAGATGGATCGGCAGGCTGGCGCTGAAGCCGTCGTCGTAGATGCCGCCGAAGGCGAAATCCCACATCATGATGAGGACGTCCGCCGGCGGCGGGATCAGTCGGGTTCCGGTCCAGCGGACCATCAAGTCCCAGAACGCGATCAGGGTCAGGGGCACGATCAGCCCCAGGCCGATCTTCCGAAGCCGCCTGAGGAAGGTCCGGCTCAAAGCAGGTTGCGCCGGGGACATGTCCCCGGGCGCAACCGTTTGGCTTTGGGCGATGGTGTTCATGTCGCTGGCCATGTCGACGATTACATGCCCGCGATTTTCTGAACGAAGGCCGGGTTGATGAAGGTCGCGTAATCCGGCAACTGGCGGATCTGCTTTTTGTTGAGCATCTGGGTGCCGTAATAGTTGGCCTGCTTAAGGAACAGATCGTCGATCTTCCAGGTTAGTTCCACGTTGGGCGCGGCTTTCTCGATCGACGGTTTCTGCTGACCCAGTTTCTGCATGGCGACGGCGACGAATTCGGCGCGGGTCTTCATGGCGTATTCGGCGGCCTTGCTGTGAATGGTCAGCAGGGTCATCACCAGTTCCGGATCCTTGTCGATCTTTTCCTGGCTGGTGGTCAGCACCATGTTGAGGGATCCGGTCGGCGTCGAATAGGGATACTCGACGATCTTGCCGACCCCCTTGGCGAGGCTGATGCCCGGGCCCGGCTCCGCACCCACATAGGCGTCGAGGTCGCCGCGCTCCAGCGCCGGGGCCATATCGCTGAAGGACACGCGGATCGGCTTGATGTCCTTGATGGTCATGCCTTCGGCGCTCAACCGGTCGAGGATCACGACTTCCTGGGTCGAGCCGGGCCAGATGCCGACCTTCTTGCCCTTCAGATCCTTGATCGTGTTGAGCCCGGACTTGGCGCCTGCAACCACGGCCATGCCGCGGTTGCAGGCGGCGGCGACGACGACCACGGGCTCACCGGCGGCGGCCCCCAGGGTGGCGGCGGCAAGGCCGTAAATGCCGAAATCGACGGTCCCGGTGACCACGGCGTTCTTGCCGTCCGTGGGGCTTTCGAAGGGGATGACTTCGATCTTGTATCCTGCAGGTGCGAACTTCTCGTAGAAATAGGGCGTGATGCCGTGGATCAGCTTGAGCGTGCCGACCTTGATCACCCGGTCGGCTGCGGCCGCGGGCGTGGAAGCCGCGGCGGTAAAGGCGCAGAGCGCGCCGGCAAGGGCGGCGTGGATAAATTTCCGGCGTGTGGTGCCTGACATGACGATCTCCTGTTGTGGCGGGAATGGTCCCGCTCGTATGACGCAACGAAGACGTTAGGGTGCAGTGCACAATTTACAAAATTTATTCTTTAAATAATTTCCATAAATATATTTAATGATCAAATCATGAAGCAGCCCTTGGATCTGCGCCTGTTGCAGGCGTTCATTTTGCTGGTGGAAACGGGCAGCGTGTCGGAAACGGCGCGCCGTCTCGGGCGCACCCAGCCGGCCGTCAGCCTGCAGATGCGGCGGCTGGAGGAAACGGTCCATGCCAAGCTGTTCACCACGGTCAACCGCAAGCTGGTGCTGACCCCGGATGGGGAACTTCTGCTCGGCTATGCGCGCACGATCATGAACCTGCAGGAAGAGGTCAAGGTGCGCCTGACCGCGCCCAAGCTCAGCGGCAAGGTGGTGCTGGGCGTGCCCGATCTTTATGCGGCCTACCTGCTGCCGCCGATCCTGTCCAGCTTCACCAACGCCTTTCCCGACATCGAGGTCGAACTGCGCACCCTGCTGTCGAGCCCACTGGTCACCCAGCTGAAGCGCGGCGAGATCGACCTCGCCCTGGTGACCGACATGCGGGCCTTCGACGAAGGCGACGTGGTCGCCCGCGAACCCCTGGTCTGGGTCACGGGGGAGGCCCGATCCCTGCACAACAACAACCCGGTGCCGCTCGCGGTTCTGCCGCCGGGCAACGTGTTCCGCGACCTTGCGCTCGCGGGCCTGGCGACCATGGGGCGGAAATGGAAGATCGTCTTCGTCAGCGCCGGGATCAGCGGCCTGCAGGCGGCGGTGCTCAGCGGCAGCGCGGTCAGCGTCGTGGCCAAAAGCTCGGTCATGCCGGGCATGCGGGTGCTGGGTGCGGCGGAAAGCTTCCCGGCCCTGCCGGGCGTCGATCTGGTGCTCTACCGCGCCGGCAAGCGCAACAACGCGGCCGCCGACGTGATGGGCGACCTCATAGCCGAATACTTCGCGCGCTCCAGCATCGCCCCGGTCACGGGTGCGGCCAAGACGCAGGCGGGCAGCGGGTCCCACGAATAGGCGGACGGAGAGCCCCCATTTTTGCCGGAGGCGGAAACCTGCGACCGGTTCTTGGTCGCGGAGGAAGGGGCGGTCCGCCACGTCGCGGGTGGACCGCCCCGTGGCTTTAGGCCGCTTGCCGTTTCGCCGTGGTTGCCTTGAACACGAACAGTACGAAGGCGGCGACGCCGACAGCGAACACCACGTCACCGGGAACACGCATCCAGACAAGTCCTTCCATGATTGGGCTATGGACGAACTCGGACGATCGGGCAAAGGAATAGCCGTGCTCAATACTGGCGTAGGTCTGCCAGATTCCCTGCGGCAGCAGCGACAGGAATGTCATCATGGCAAGGCCGATGTTGAGGGTCCAGAAAGACACCTTCAGCAGTTTCTGATTCCATTGACGGACATCGGTCAGGCCCCGCAAACAGTACAGAAGCAGGCCCAGGCCCAACATGCCGTAGACGCCGAACAAGGAGGCATGGCCGTGGTTGGCCGTCGTATTCAATCCCTGCATGTAATACAGCGCAATCGGCGGGTTGATGAGGAAGCCGAACAGGCCGGCGCCGACCAGGTTCCAGAACAGCACCGAGGCGAAGAACATGAAGGGCCAATGGTAGTTGGTTTCCCAGGTTTGCTCATGTTCGATCTTGGTGCGGTTGTAGGCTTCGAATCCGATCACCATCAGTGGAACCACCTCCAGCGCGGAGAATGAAGCGCCGACGGCGATCACGGAAGTCGGAGTGCCGCTGAAGTAGAGGTGATGGAAGGTCCCCAGAACGCCGCCGAACAGGAAGATGATGGTCGCCAGCATGACCATCACCGTCGCCGTCGTTGAGCGCAGGATGCCCATGCGCACGAAGAGCACGGCAATGATGGCGGTCGCGAAGACCTCGAAGATCCCCTCGACCCAGAGATGGACCACCCACCAGCGCCAATATTCCATGATCGAAATGTGCGTATTCTGGCCCCACATGAGGCCAGCGGCGTACAGGAGGCCGATCGCCAGTGCGGCGATCACGACAAGCCCGACAAGCGATTTGCTGCCCTGCGCCGCGAACACCGGTTGCAGGGCCCTCAGCACCAGGGCGACCCAAAGGAACAGGCCGATGGTCAGGTAGATCTGCCAGAACCGGCCGAGATCGACGTATTCATATCCCTGATGGCCGAACCAGAAGTTGGCGGTCAGGTCACCGAAGTAACGGTGCACGGCTGCCCATTGACCGGCGAAGGAACCAACCACGATGACCAGCAGGCTGATGAACAGAAAGTTGACCCCAAGCCGCTGAAATTTAGGGTCCCTCCCCGCAAGCAGCGGCGCGACATACAGCCCCGTCGCAAGCCAAGCCGTAGCGATCCAGAACACCGCCAATTGTGTGTGCCAGGTTCGTGTCACCGAATAGGGCAGGTAATCGACCAGGGGCATGCCATAAACCCCCTGGCCTTCGATGGCGTAATGCGCGGTGACGATCCCCAGCAGGACCTGCGCCAGGAACAAGGCGCAAACGACCCAAAAATACTTGGCCGTCGCACGCATGGAGGGGGTGATGACAATGCTGTCGATCAGGTCGGACTTGGCGAAGCCGCCGTCGGGAACCACGTCCGTGTTCCAGGCATCGAACTGTTTGGCGTAATACCAGACCAACGCCCCGATCCCGGCCAGAAGGATGATCACCGAGGCGATGCTCCACAGCAACGTTCCCGATGTGGGATGGTTGCCGACCAAAGGCTCATGCGGCCAGTTGCTTGTATAGGTGATGGTGTCGCCGGGCCGGTTCGTCGTGGCGCTCCAGGCTGTCCAGAAATAGAAGGCGGACAGGTCGTGCGCTTCTTCCGGGGTCAGGAAGGCATGCATCGGAAACGCGTAGTCGCGCCGAAGATCGAGGGCATCCTGCCCGTCGCCGACATACAGTTTCGTGAAATGCGACTCAACGGCCTGGATGGCTTGGGCGCGTGTCGGGCTGACGGTGATGGCCTGTGTCGATGGATCGAAGGTATTGCGCCGCATTTCCTGTTGAATGTCGGCGCGGAGCATCGTGTCCTGCTGGTCCGGGCGCAAACTCGGGTAGGGGTTTTGCGCGGTGGATAGCGCCAACAGCGCGGAAGCTTCACGGTGCAGCCAGTCGGCGCTCCAGTCCGGCGCCAGGTAGCCGCCGTGGCCCCATACCGACCCTTGTTGCATGCCGCCGATGGATTGCCAAAGATTCTGGCCCCGTTCGATATTCGCCCGGGTGTACAGCGTGGTGCCGTCGGTTGACCCGACCACAGCGGGGATGGGGGGCGCTTCCCGGTATATTTCTTTGCCAAGGAAAAGCATGGTGCCAAACATGACGGCCATGCCGATGATGAGAATCAACCAAAGTCTCTTGATCGAGAACGTGGATTTGTAAGTTGTCATGCCCGCACCTTTCGAAGCTGCTTCACGTGTAGGAAATCCTGCACTCAGTCCGTTGATCCGCGATAGGCGCGGCCCACGCCCAGGCGATAGGGCCCGCAGCGTGATAATGGCGTCGATCCGATTTTACGAAAATTCATGGTCTGACGGCTCCGCCACGGAGGCCCGTGTTATACGCGCACGCCGTTATGTGCGGTAACGCGGACAGGCTGACGGGGTGGGGCCTTGATCTGACGGAGGTGAATCTAGTGGAAAGCCGCGACCTGTGGGGGGCGCGGGACGCTGCGCGTGGCACGGACGCAACCAGCGGCGGCGGATTCATGGCTCGGGTGATGCTCGGCATTGGCCCACTCAAACCCGGCAAAACGCGCCGGATACTCGCCTATGGAAAAGTTGTTGGCGGCAATGCTACCGAGAGGAGGGGCGCCGTGTCATGACAAATATCAATTAAGGACCTTTTTCGATTGGGGGAGTGGTGGGCCAGGCAGGACTCGAACCTGCAACCAGACGGTTATGAGCCGTCGGCTCTAACCAGTTGAGCTACTGGCCCTTGATCACGTGGAAATTCCCCCTCTAACGAAAAGGCCGGAAGCGATGATGCTCCCGGCCTGTCGTTTGGTCCGTTTGGCCTGGCGTTTAGTAGTCCAGGAAGCTTCTGAGTTTCCGCGACCGGGACGGATGCT
>TARA_R110002124_G_scaffold7285_2_pt1 | contig 32952 bp, 20 predicted proteins | sample TARA_R110002124 | Tara Oceans TARA_R110002124 (sample SAMEA4397445) | marine metagenome | biome: Polar Biome; feature: [SRF] surface water layer (ENVO:00010504); material: water (ENVO:00002006), including particulate matter (ENVO:01000060) such as... | depth 5 m
TGAAGAGAACAGAGAAATCTTGAAGCAAATGAAAGCCGAGGCAACAAAATGATCGTTACACTAACAATAGCTATAATTACCCTCTCAATCGCTCTAGGATTGGCTGTGTGGTACGTTAAAGGTTTACTTAGGGTAATGTATCAAATGACCGTAGATGTCCAACAGATGGAAGATAAGATGGTTGAATTCTCAAAACATCTAGACAATGTTTATGAGATGGAGATGTTTTATGGGGACGAAACCCTGGGACAACTTATCCGTCATTCTAAAGAAGTCGTTGATAGTATTAGCAAGTTTAGAAACTTATTTGAGATAGAAAATGATGCAACCAATAAAGAAGAAGAGAAAGAAGAGGACTAAAAGACTTTATTTTACAAAAGTCCACGAAGAAGCAATAATTCAATATTGCGTTACAAGCGATAGATATGAAAGAGATAAACTATATGGCTCTTTGATTCAACCTGCTTTTAGTGAGATGGTAGATAAAATTATTTATACTTATAAATTTAATAACCTTCCAAACATTGAAGTTTTAGCAGATGAATGTAAAATCTGGCTAACTACGATTTTAGCTAAATTTGATCCTGAAAAGGGACATAAAGCTTTTTCTTATTTTAGTGTAATTACAAAGAACTGGTTTATTCAAAAGGCTAAGAAAAATACTAAGCGACTTCAAAGAGAAGTAAATTGTGATGATGTTTACCATCAAGCAAATAACGAACAATTTATAACAAAAAATCATTATGATGAGAATCGTGCCAAGCGAGAGTTTTGGTCTGCTTTAACCGGGGAAATCGAGGGCTGGAAGCAGATGTCATTAAAAGAAAACGAACAAAAAACTATTTTAGCCATTGAAGATTTAATGAATAGTATTGAAGATATCGAAATTTTCAACAAAAAAGCTATTTATCTATACCTACGAGAGATTAGTGGTTTAAACACTAAGCAACTTGTAGCAAGCTTAAGCAACATTAAGAAGAGATATCGAGAGTTTAAGCATGAATGGGTAAATGGTGATCCGATATGATAGATCCAGATGAATTAGCAGAACAGGCTATTAAAAATATAAAAGAAGATAGAAATAAAGCCGACTATCTTGTAACTAAAATTTTAACAGATATTCAAGCTGGTAAGACAAACCATCAAAGCGCCGGTATGGTCCTATCAAAACATCTAGAAATAATGCAACGAGCTAACGAACAGTTAGTTAAACTCACTGCCCTTTTCAAAAAAACTGAAACTAATCATTTTACTGGATTTTCCGATTCTGAAAGAAACAAGTTGTTTGAAGAAATTAACAATAAAGAAGAGGAGCCTAATGAGTAATGTCTGCTAGCACAAATAAAAGCTTAGAAAGCGGAAAGATAGACAATCTAACTGATATTGCTAGCATTGTCAACAACAGAAGTACTACGATATCTGACGTACTTATTGCCTTAGCTAAAAAACAACTAGAGCCGGTAAAAAATAAAGGTAAAACAAAGTTTCTAGCCGTTGTTACTAAAGTCTTAGAGGGTCATACTTCTGATCCATTTTTAAATGAAGAATATGATATTGACAGAGTAGATGGTGTCACTAAACAACTACAAAAAAATAGTAAAGTTGTCTTGCTTCACATCCCAGCCCTTTACACTTACTATGAAAACCAAAGTGTTGAAATAAAAAATTCAACTGACCTAAAACAAAAAATAGGGACAATTGATTTATACAAGATATCTTGTGTAACAACAAAAAATGTTCAAGTAAACGATATTGTTAATGTTGAATTTGAAGACCCCCTTAACTTTAAAAATCCTAAAATTACGACATCTGATAAAGATGACAAACGAAGATTGAACTTAGATGTAGAAAGGTTTCTTAAGGCCAAAGACATCTTAAAGGAACAAAACGCCTGTAAACTTTTAAACACCAAAGAAGCTCAAGGCTACGCTATTAAATCAAAGGTGTTTCTAAATCCAGGTAACCCAAGACTTGGATACGCTCAGTTCTATACTAGCCTTTCAGATATAGCAAAAAAAGACAACATCTTAAAACAAATAGTAAGAAATAAAAGCTCGGCAGATTTGGCTAAGATAGGATTATCAGCAAGCGCAACATCGGCACAAGCTTATAAAGAACTGACGACAAATTCGAAATATCATTTTTCAAGCAGCTTGAATGGCAATCCCAAAGTTGTTGATTATATCAATTCAAATACCTCTATTAAGCCAAGTGAAAAAATTATACTAATCACAGCTAATGATGAAGATCAAAGAGAACTGTATTTAAAAATTGAAACACCAAATATAAACAACGATTTTAAGGTCTATATTGTTGAATATTTAAAATCGGTGATTACCAGTGAGTATAATTATAGCTGGACCGACTCTAATGATAAAGGTTACAAAATAGATATTTTTGGTAGTCCTAGCAATAAGATAGATGATAGTTTAAAGAACGGCAAAGTTTCCTTAGCGATTGAATACTCTACCAAAGTTGATAATGTTTCTAGAAACAGTGCAACTTCAATGACTGAAAAAACTGTTAGAACACCGCTAACAACTTCAAAAACACCAGACCAGACAAGGTTGGATGCTACGAAACAAGATGTAGCAGCCAGCCAGCCAGCCGCAGAAATGTCAGTTTGTGATAGTAATGCCACTGTTAATAGCTCTCTTTATATCAATGTTGAAAAAAACAAAAAGATATCATTTAATAGTGATACTAAGAGGTGGGAAGGGCTTGGGATTCAATTAAAAAATTGGTTTTCTAATGGCCTATCTTTAATTATTGACGGAACTTTTTCGAAAAGTAATTCATTTCTAACTCTTAAAAAACTTAATAATAGCGATTTTAGCTATACAAAAGATGTAGAAATAATTTCTGGTTCTCCTGAATCGATAAAACAAAATGCTTCAATCACAAATAAAAAAGAATTAAGAAAGCCACCAAAAAAAGAGAAAGTAAATCCAATACAGCGTGGTACCAACTTTGTAAAGGTAACAAATAACTTAAAACAATTAACACTATTTTGTAAAGAACTTACTAAATTAATTGCTATAAATGAAAATGTTAGTATTGACCAAGTATATTTAATGCCGATTAGTGTTTGGAGAAAATACCACAAGGCAAAAAGAAATGATGGGCAAGATAAGAATAGCCGTCATTTCTTTGGAAGGGCAATTGATTTTACAGTTTATATTAATTATGACAAAAACATGAAATTAGAATCGAAAACAATTCCAACAAAAGGTACTTATGAGATACCAAACACAATTATTTATTTGTATGTTTTGGCTCTTTTAAAACTACACAAAACAAAATTTGGTGTTTGCGGCATTGGTCTTTTAAGAGACGGCACTAAAAGAAAATCTGGCTATGTTCACTACGAATATATGAGAGAGACCTCCAATGAAAATGTTGGATTACTTAAAAATAGAAGATGGGTTTCGCAACCAAAGAAAAAAGAGAAAAATACCGTTTATGCTAAAGCATTTGGTCAGCCAGATAGTAACAAGGATAAAATCATAAAAGATTTTGTTTTTAAGGATATTAAAGCTAAAATTGGTATTATACCTGAAAAGCTAGAAAACTTATTGTAGGATAGTTATTACATGCCACAAAAACAAGCAGGAATCACAAACTCAAACAACTCAAGATTGTCAGAGCCCTCTAGAACAAGACTAAAAGCGGCAAAAAGGGCAAAGAGTGGTGTTGATGCTAATAATAATAGTTATCCAAACCCAACATTAGTTTTACCTTCTGATGGTGAATTAATCGGAAAACATCCAAACAAAGCAGGGTATATTATTTTTGGAAATAATGAAAAATATGCTGCTCCAGAGTTAAATATAACTGTAGGCGTTGCAGGCCCATTTAAGAAAGAGGGTGTAGATTATACATACCCAAGTCTTTTAGATGCGGCTTCAATTGTTTTATCAGAAAAAACTGACGATACGGGGATTGTTTCTCTTGTTGGTAAGCCAAACTCAAGAGCAACGATTAAAGCCACCGCAGATATGATTAAAATCCACGGTAGAGAGGTAGTTGAAATTGCTGCTGGCGGCACAGAATACATTCATGGAACAGGAACAAAGAATCAGGCTAAAGCTGGTGCAGTCCATATTGTAGCTGGAAATAGAACCGAAGGACAATTTGACTTACAGCCAATAGTAAAAGGCAAAAATTTAAAAGAATTTTTAGATGAGTTAGCTGAAACAGTAGCGAATGTAAATTCAAATCAACAAAAAATTATTGAAATGATTGTAACAATGCAAGCTATTTTTACAGCGCTTGGTGCTGGGTTATCAGCAACACCACTCTTTCTCCTCGGGGGACCAATATTGTCAGCAATCGCTCCAGATATACCAAAAGCAGTGATAGCCCTTACAAACAATTTGTCAACCGGGGTTAACACGGAATTTAAAAAAATTAATTATAATCAAGCTTACTCTCCAAAAAATATTTTAAGCAGATATAACAAGGTGAATTAGATGTCTAATTTTGATAGTAAAATTTATAAAATAGCTAAAGAGTATGTAAGGAGTAAAGCAACAGCAAACCCGTCTGAGCTAAATTTTATTTTTGAGGCTGAAAACGGATTTGAGGCCAAGCAAGAAAATGATTTTGCCTTAGCTTGTTTAAGACTTATATGTAAAGATACTAGAGCTTTCATTGACCCGACTAAAAATCCAGATGAGTTTTCTCAAATGGTTAAAGACTTAAAATTAAATGAATTGGGAGGTATAGATCTTGGATTTGGGCAAGGGACTTCAAACAATCTTCTTTACAGGTTGGCTATTCAATATTATGGTCAAGAATTTGAGAAATTAGAAGAAATTCTATACAAAGACGAACTTCTTAAAATCGCTCTTGGTGATAATGAATTCTTAAAAACACTTGCCAAAAATCAACTTAATGATAAAGAAACATATGAAGTGTTAGCAAAACAAGCATTTTTTAATTGGCATTACAAAAATTTTATTAAAAATTTAGAATACGACAAAGTTATAAAGAAAGCAAACCCCGGTGATGGTTCTTCTAATGGTTGGACCTCTTTTAGGAAGCGAGAAGGGTTTTATATTTCACCGACCGGCGCTCCATTCAATACTGGAACGCCAACGGTTTGCTGCTTTATAGAAGAAAAAGTAACGGATATATTAGAAGTAGAAGTCGAAAATCTAGAAAAATACTACCCTAGAGCCTTTAATCCAGTTTTATCTGCCTTTGGAAAGAAAAGCTGGGGCGATCTAGATAAAGACGAGAAAACAAAACTTAAAGTTAAGGTTATTCAACACAACAAAAAACCAGAGGACTATTCAGAATTCTTGTTTAATCTGGTTGATAAAAAACAAAAAATCTTTAAATTTTGTTTTGGGCTTGATTACGCAGTACTCAACACTTTAGAGAGTATTAGCCTTCCAGATAAAAATTATAAAAATTTAAGCGATGTAAAAACTTTTGTAGGAAAAGAACTTAATGATAAATCTCCATTAGTAATACAAGTTTTCTCTGCAACGGAAGAGCAAGAAACAACAAAACTATTTCTTGATAAAATCAACAAAGCTAGTGACATTTTAGAGAAAAAAGATAAAGCGATTCAAAGTGGACCAGCTTTATTTTTTGATACAGAAACAGATGAAAATAAGGAAGCTTACAATTTAGTAAAGCAAGATTTAGAAACTTATGAATTAATTGATGGTGATACATCAACAGAAATATTAAAAGCTCAATATTCGCCTAGTGGTATTGATTTTGGTCAATCACTAAGGGGCGTTTATGGAGAGCTTATATACAACTACTATGTTAAAAATAGAATACAATTTGCACAGTCGATTGGACTATCACAGCCCAGCAAAGCAACGGAAGATTTAAAGTTTTATTTTAAATTTAATAAAGGCTATCCAGTATTATTAGCTGTTGGGGTAGAACAAAAAAGTTCTAAAAAAACAGAACCTAACAACAATACAATAAAGACACAAAATAAAAGTAACCCTTTTGAGTTTTCAGAACTAAAAAATAATCAAGAGCAGCCCCTTTACATTAATGAAATTAATAACGCTTATTCAGTCTTAAAAAAGATTGATGAAACTTATGGGTCATTAAGTACGGGAATTAGCGGAGAGTTGTTGTTTGTAACTGAGTTTTTATTAAAGGAGATATTGGAATCAAAAACTCCTTTAGCTGAAAAAATTGAACTATTAATAGATAAAGAAAATCTAGAATTTAAAGAAAGTCTTTATGATGTAATAAAATATGCCGACATTCTTCCTGAGTTGTCAGCAACCAACAATTCATTTGGACCTATATTGTTATCAACTATAAACGGGTTTGTAATTGGTTTAAATTATATACTTTTATCTAATCAAACTGGAGGTTTATTAGACTTTTCATCAGCTAATTTAAGTCTTGGAACAGATTTCTTTTCTAAGACAGACACATTTAAAGATAAAGACACTATTATTTTAGATAATGTTGGTAAGTTTTTAGAAACACTACACTATCCAAGATTACAAATAAAGCCTACCGTTCCAAAACAAAAAGCAGCAACTGTAGAAGAGCCTGACGCCGGCTTAGTAAAATTAGCAAATAAAAATGTCCTAACTTCCGCCAAGAAGAAAAAAGAAAAAGTATATGATCTAAACAGTTACAATAGCTGGTTTGAAACCGGCGGTAAAAAGATTCTTGTTACGTTAGCTCAAACAAGCGATAGCCCGTGTTTTGAAGATTTGGCAAAAATAGTATCAAATGGATCAGTAGACCAAATTTTTGAATTTCTTTTAACAAAGTTCCCGTGGGATGAGTTGTTGGCTAAATCTTTACTAACTAATCTTAGACGTATGGCTAATCTTATCCCTGATGACTATAGCGATACAGGCTTTGCCGATGCTGTTAATGCCTGCCTAAAAGACGGTGGTATTGATGACTTGTTAAATAGTTTTGCTAGAGTTGCCGATATATTACAAAATTTTGACAAAATAATAAACTCTAACATTCCAGAAATTCCCACAATCCCAGAATTGCCAAGCCTTTTCATTCTAGACTTTCAGAAAGTTTTCCGAGATGCAATATTTAACGCTACTCAAGAAATAGTTATGGCGGTCTTAGGTCAAATTTTAGGCGTGATGCTTGAAGAAGTTTTAGGAAATTGTCGATTAGATGGAGAATTGGATGATTTATTAAATGAAAAATTAAAGGGAAGTAAAAATAAAACAGCAACAGGTGCCAATCAAAGCCCAACAGATTTAGCTTTGCAGTCAAATGTCAGCGAATTATCAGATTCTGGTACTGACTTAAACAGCGTCTCAGTTGACATTGTAGCCATTTTAATTGCTAGTAGGCAGGATAGCTTAGATAATATTTTTAATGGCGCTCTAGACCTATTTCCGAGCCTTAGAATCAAGTTTAAGGCTGCTAATTCTGATCCATTGGTAGCAATCGAAAATTATTTGAGCAAATTAACTGAGGTCTTATCAGCTTTGCAGACAAAAAATTTGCTAAACCGTGTTGCGGACGAAAAAGAATACTCAAAAGTAAAAATATTTACTAAAAATTATAACAATAATGTTTTAAAACCAACATTTTTATCGAATAAAAACATCTCATTATTGTTTAGATACTTAAGTCAATTTATTGATGAGAGCTTAATCAACCAAGAAATAGTTTCTGCTAATATTATTATACCAGACCCATGCTATGTTAACTTTGGAAGGCTTAGTAATGAAGATATTAATGTACTGCGAAATCTACTGGGTGAAGATTTGGCAAATGAATATGTCAGAAATAGTGCAAATGTATTTTCAGATCAAATAAACTCTATTTGTAGTAAACTTGCCGGTGGTGTTTTTAATTTTGCTAACGATTTAGAAAATTTAAATTTAGTTTCCGATAGCTCTAAAAAATCTCTACAAAAAACAGTTGATTCATCTTTTGATTATTTGGTGGCTCTACAAAACAGCACGAGATCAGCCGCTATACAAAGAGCATCTTCTATTAATGAATATATTAAAGCAGCGTATTTTGAGAAATTCCCAAAGCCTTCAAAGCCTGATGGCTATTATGATGACTTAAACCTTAAGTTAGGATACAAGGCTTTTTCTGAGGATCAATACAAAAAAATTAAGGATTTCACTTTTGATGAAGCGTCGGATTTATTGGTTAGAGACTCACTAGACAATAATACAACATTTTTCCAAAATCAAATAAATCTATCAGGCTCAAGCGACTTGGGGCCAATATATAAAGAATCAAATGAAATAACCCCATTCTTGGGACCGTTTTCTAAGATTGTTTCGGGAGCCGAATATGAACCTTCTAAATTTAAATATCAATACTTATTCTTTATAGGTCTTTATTATTCAGAAATAACTAAATTTGGTTCTAAATCTTCAATTAGCGCTACACCAATTGAAAAGCTTTTTGGAGATTCAGTCAAATTATCAAATGAAATTACTTCAATATTTCAAAAACCATCTGAACTAAAAACGAAATATATGGAACAATTTGATGAAGTAATCGCGGAAGGTGGCAAAAATACAAATAAATTTATTGCGAACCTACAGAGAATGAAATCGATTATAAACAACGCAACGGAAGGTAAATAAATGTTAGGCTTTGATGCTTATACAAAATCAAATTTTGGAGCAATTCTAGAACAAAGGATTAGAATCTTTTTCTCAAAAAGGTTTTTAATTAATTATCCAGTTATCTTACAGATAAAATCAAGTAATGATGGTGTTGAAATCAATAATCTTGTCAGTACTACTTTTGATACATTTAAAAAAGAGCTTGAAGAAAAGAATTTGTACTATCATTATGCGGTGTCCTCTCTCTTGTTAGATAACCCTGACTACGATTTTTTAATAAACAACGAACAAGATACAATAGAATCAGCAGATAAATCAATAAAAGTCATTTACTCTAAAATTGTTAAAGAGATTTTAAGGTCCTACAATCCCGATGTAGCACTTACTGAAACAAACAAATTGTTTTCTTTTCTAAAAAGTCCAACTTATCATAGGCTTATTCCAAGTTATAGTGATCCTGGAGAGGGAGAGGAAAAAGATTTTAAAGAAGATCTATTAGATTTTGAAAGAAAAATACCTAATAAGAATACTATAAATAACACAATTGAATTCAAAGCTCCTGGCTCACAAGCATTGTTAGGCTTAACCCAAGAAGAAAAAGCTAAGAATGAAAAGCTTAGATTCCAAGATCAAGGTAGAAACGTACCAATAAGCAAAATTCCATCTCCTTTCTACATTGAATATTTTTGGCGAATGAAGCCCAATCCAGCCGCCGTTGGACCAGAGCCATTTAGCAATGAAAAACAGTTTGGTCAGAAATACGGTGACGATATTACAAGTTTTGAAGAATTGAGACAAAAATATTATTATGCAGGAGAGGCTGAGAAAAATAAATATATTGGCAAATACAAGTTTCAACGCGGCGTAAGGTTAATGTACAACCTTACTGCGTTTATTGAAGAAACGGATAAACCTTATATTAAACCTTATACAGTAAAATTGAATAAAAAAACCTATACCTTTAGAACTCTTGAACCCAAACAATGGTTGCCAATGTTTGGACTTAATAATTATGAAAACGTTCCAAACGGAGAAGCACACCCTTTTCCACTTCCATTCTTAACAGATTTTAATAATGTTAACAATGGAAAACAAAGTTTTTTACAAAATGCTTATTTAAAAATGGCAAGATCAACAAACCCTACTGAAATGAAAGCAAAAGAAAGTAAAAATCCTACTAATATAACATTAAAAAATGATTTATATTTTACAAATAATTATGGTACAACAAGTGGTGGACAAACTTTCGACATTAATAAAAATTTTTATTGGGGATATAAGGAATCATCAAACTACTCTAAAGTTGATTTTTTTAAAATGAGATCATCAAAGTCTTTAATAAGTTTTGAAATAGAAAGTATAAACCCCCCTCCCAATAGCCCTGATTTAAAAGTCTTAGGAATGGCAAACTATCTTAATTTATATTTTCCAATAATTTTAGCTGAAGAACTGTCAGAAGACGTTGTTGGGTATCACTCAAAAACAATTGATCAAATCCCAGCTTTTCAAAAACTAGTGGAAAATCTTTTGAGTGGTAACAATGATCAAATAAAATATCTAAGAAGTACGATGGACTACACAGAAACTAAAAAATTTCTTACAGTAAAAAAGACTGCCTCTTCCTCTTTTTTAGGAGATATTATAGATGATAATGAAGAAAATTTAAAAACTATGATGAAGAATGAACAATCAAAAAAAGACAAGGCACTCTTTTTTGACACAACCGAAATAGAAAATAGTTTAGATAATCTATTGTTAAATCTAATTAATTTTGATGAGGAAACATAATGGCTACAGGAATATCAGTTAAATTACCTTTACGAATCACCGCAGAAGATGGTCCATATGGGCTGACAAAAGACTTAATATCAACTGTTAAACAGAATTTTAAAAATTTAGTTTTAACAACCCCCGGTGAAAGAATAATGGATGCCAACTTTGGTGTTGGAATATATGCCATGCTGTTTGAAAATTATAATTCAGAAGTTCAAACTCAAATGCGAGAAAGAATAGTATCGCAAGCTAGCGAGTACATGCCATTTATAAAGATAAGAAGTATAAATTTTGACGACTCAGATATTGATTCAAACAAAATATATGTAGCAATAAATTACTATATTGAGCCACTAAATTTTACTGATGAACTAGCCTTAAGCCTCAACGGAGAACAACTTTAATGCCTAACGTAAAACCACCAATTAGCTATACTAGTAGAGATTTTAACTCTATTCAACAAGATTTAATAAACTATGCTAAAGTTTATTACCCCAACACATATAAAGATTTTAACGAGGCATCATTTGGCTCAATGATGATCGATATGATCTCTTATGTCGGTGACATCTTATCTTTCTATGTGGATTATCAGACTAACGAAACACTACTCGACTCAGCTATCGAAGAGGAGAGTATTGTAAAAATTGCAAAACAACTTGGTTATAAGTTTAATAGTACTCCAATAGCAACAGGTGAGGCAGCTTTTTATGTTTCTACACCAGCAGATGAGAGCAGTTCTGGACCAAGCACAGATTTAATTCCAATTTTAAAAGCTGGAACCTTAGTTTCCTCTGATTCGGGAGCAATTTATACTTTAACCCAAGATATTGATTTTGCTAATGCCAATACGGAAATTAAAGTCGCAACAGTAGATGACGATGGTACTCCGCTAACCTACGCTTTTAAAGCATATGGAGCAATCGTTTCAGGAGAACAGTCACAAGACCAAATAGATATTGGAGACTTTGAAAGATTCTTAAAAATAAAACTTGGAGATACAAATATTAGTAATGTCTTAAGCGTTATTGACTCCGATGGCAATGAATATTATGAAGTCGATTATCTGTCACAAAACACTGTATTCAAAGCTATAAGAAATATAGCTGAAAATGATGAGACAGTTCCATACATCTTGAGAAGCATGTATGTCCCAAGAAGGTTTACTGTAGAGCATACACTCGATAATGAAACATACCTACAGTTTGGATTTGGTTCAGAAACCGAAATTGAAAATAAATCTTTTCCAGATCCAACATCAGCAGCCTTACAATTAAACGGCAGAGAATACTTTTCAAATAGTAGCTTCGACCCATCGCAGATTCTAAAAACAGAAAAGTTGGGCATTGTACCAATCAATACAACCTTGACAATTAACTATAGAAAGAATACTATTGAAGACGTTAATGCCTCTGTTGGAACAATTAGCACTGTAGTGAGTCCAAAGACAGAGTTTAGAAAAAGCTCAATAGCCAATTCAACAGCACTACAACAAATATCTGCTTTTGAAGTTGACAACGAAGAACCAATTGTAGGTAGTGTTTCACTTCCAACCGCAGAAGAGATTAGAGTCAGAGCAATTGATAATTATGCCGCTCAGAACAGAGCAGTAACAAAGCAAGACTATATTGGTTTAATTTATCGCATACCTGCTCAATTTGGATCAATTAAAAGAGCAAACATCACACAAGATACAAATAGCTCAAAAAGAAATCTAAATCTTTACGTTATTTCTGAAGCTGACGACGGGTCGCTTATCGCAGCTTCATCGACATTAAAACAGAATATAAAAAATTGGATTAATCGTTACAAGATGATTAACGATTCAATCGATATTTTAGATGCAACAATTGTCAATATTGGTATTAACTTTCAAATTATTGGAGAGTTAGAAAAAGACTTTACTATTGTATTGAATGATGCTATTGAAGCTTTAAAAGAAAAATATCAAACAAAGAAGAACTTAGGAGAGCCATTCTACTACTCTGAAGTATACACTACATTAAATGATGTTGATGGTGTTGTGGATACAACTTCTGTTGAACTTGTTAGAAAATCTGGCACTGGATACAGCGCTACCCAGTTTGATATTGGCCAAAACACATCTAGCGATGGAAGACTAGTTACAGTACCAGAAAATGTTATTTTAGAAATCAAAAATTTAGACTCAGATCTCGTTGGAGTGATTAGATAATGGCTATAAAAAGGTTCTTTGCCACAAAAGACAATACAATTACAAATGCCTTTAAAGATGGCTTAACAACTCGCGGAACAGGCTCCAACCTGGGTGCTGCTGATATTGTTGAAGTTTTTAGCATTTATGGCCAAGCTTCAACAGCTTCAAGTGAGCTTTCAAGAGCATTAGTAGAATTCGACACAACTGCGGTAGCAGCAGCTAGATCAGCAGAAACAATTCCAGCTTCAGGCTCGGTAGATTTTTATCTTCGTATGTATGATGCGGAACACATTGAATCAACTCCAAGAGATTTTACACTTACAATTGCAGCAGTCTCGCAATCGTGGACTGAAGGAACTGGTCTGGACACAGTAAACTATACTGATCTTGGTGTATCAAACTGGGTCAAGACTAACTCTTCGACCAACTGGACAGACCAGGGCGGTGATTTTTTAACTGGCTCAGGCGATACGCTTATGTTCACATCAAAAGCTTTTGACGCTGGCACTGAAGACCTTTCAGTAAATGTAACTTCCTTTGTTGAAGAGTGGTTAATTGGAAACACGGGTAGCTATGGTTTTGGTATTTTCTTAACAGCCAGTCAAGAAACAGCAACAGAATCTTATTATACTAAAAAGTTTTTTGCTAGAAAGAGCGAGTATTTTCATAGAAGACCAGTTTTGGAAGCGAGATGGAGCGATGTCATAGCCGATGATAGTTCTAATTTCTACCTTAGTAGCTCTAGAGCACCAGCGGCAGATAATCTTAATACCATTTACATGTACAATTATGTAAGAGGTCAATTAGTTAACATTCCTAGCGTTGGAACCGGCGCAGTATATCTTAGTGTATACTCTGGTTCAACAGGCCCCACAGGAAGCGCTCTGAGTCTCCCTACGGGCGGCGGAATAGTTTCGGCAGGGGACACTGCGGTTACCGGTGGTTATGCCTCTACAGGCGTCTACAGCGCGAGTTTTGCTTATACATCATCTTCGATAACTTCAATCTATCCTGTTTGGCACAATAACAGTGGAATTGAATTCTTTAGTGGGTCTGCTATTACTGTAAAATCTCAAGAAAATGCTTCAAATTATCCAATTAAAGATTGGGTTCTTAATATTACCAACCTTAAGACAACTTATTCAACAGATGAAGTTGCGAAACTTAGGCTTTATGTTCGCCCAAAAAACTGGAACCCAAATCTTTACACTGTCGCCCAAACTCAAATTGAGACAACCCCAATAGAAAAGGCTTACTATAAATTAAACCGAGTTGTTGATAATTTTGAAGTTATTTCTTATGGAACTGGGAGCGGGAATGAAGCTTACACCCAACTTTCTTATGACGCCTCTGGTAATTATTTTGATTTAGATATGAGTATGCTACAAAGTGGCTATAATTATCAGTTAACCTTCCTATTTAATCTAGTAGGTGATTACCAAGAACAGAGAGCTAAATTTAAGTTTAGGGTAAGTGATGGCAATTAAAAATTTATTCTCAAAACAAAAATCTCAAAGTATAGAATTAAGAGGGGCTAATAAGAAAAGCCTTGATGAATTTAAACAAGAAATTGAATCTGGTGAAGAAATTAATCAGATTAGAATAGAAGATTCTTTTATAACTCCAGATTTAGACTATGCTAAAGCTTCCAACTTTGTAAAGTATGGTTCCGCAAAAAAATATTATGAAGATTCAATTAAAAGAATCTATTCTCAATATCCATACGACGGCTCTAATACTGAAAAAATAAAATTTAAAAACGATTTAACTCAATTAGAAAGATATATTCTAGATAATGAATATCCAAAATCAACTGGATTTGCTCGTTTTTCACCTGATGGCTGGGGCATTAAAGTTGGAGTTTTAGACCAAGGTTACGGGTTATCTAATACTCCAGAAAAAATTACTTTTTTTAATAACGCTGTAAACAATGTTTATTCTGTTGATCAAGGTAGAATAGAAAATACCTCCTTTAATTTTGCGAGTGGATCAACGATCGAGTTTTGGCTAAAGAAAGAAATATTTCTAAACTCTACAACACAAACAGAAAAAGAGGCAATTTTTTATACTAAAACTGCCGATGACGATAAAAGACTAGTAGTATATGTGTCTGGAGGCGTTGGGGACACTTCTTCATTATATACTACATATTATTCAAATGCCGGCGGAACCGGCGAATTTGAAGCTATAGAGTTAGCTACCGGCCTTTCAACCATCGCAGATTCTAATTGGCATCATTATGCTTTAACTTTTTCAACATCAGCAACAGACTATTCTTTTGAATTATATGTTGACGGGCAATTTAAAGACTCAAAAACCGCTGGTGGCCCCGTTATAAACCTAACCGGCTCTGCTATTTCTACAATCGGTTCGCTTGGCGGTAAATTAATAACTACTACTGACTTGACTAACTATGGCAAATTATCAGGCTCAATAGACGAGTTTAGATTCTGGAAGACAAAAAGAGACGCTCAACAAATTGGTAGAAATTACTTTACAGTTGTTAATGGTGGTACCAATACTGATAATAACAAATATAACGATAATAACCCTGTTGATTTAGGTGTTTATTTTAAGTTTAATGAGGGTAAGGTAGGTAATTCAACCACAGATTCTATAGTATTGGACTATTCTGGTCGAGTTTCAAACGGAACTTGGACTGGTTATGTTTCAAATAGTAGAGACACTGCTTCTGCTATTACGCAAGCAGGAGTCGGAACAGAAATTGGTGATCCAATAATATATGCGACACACCCAGACGTAATAATTTTATCAAGCAATTTAGAAGCTTCTGGTACTCAGCACGATGCTTCTAATGTTGGTAGTTTACAAAATTCTGTTCCACTATGGATGTTGGATGAAGATCAATCTCAAGGCGGCGAACTAAAAAACCTATTACAGGTTATGGGCAGCTATTTTGACAGTCTCCATCTCCAGATTGCTCAAATATCAAAATTTCATGAAGCAGAATATCAAGACAATAATAATGTCGCTGCCAATCCTTATAATAGAAGACTACTAACTTCTTTAGGATTTGATGTTCCAGAATTGTTTATTGACAAAACTGTTTTAGAAACAATCGCAAACCAAGATGATAAAAGAAAGTTTGAAAATAATTTAAATGAAACTAAAAATTTAATTTATAAAAATATTTATAACAATTTAAATCACATTAATAAGTCAAAAGGCACTGTAAAGGCAATAAGAAATCTTTTGAGATGCTATGGTGTGGATGACGATTTATTTAATTTTAATGTATATGCCAATAACGCCGAATACGCTTTACAAGATGATTTCAAGAATTCATCAATTAAGTATGATTCTTTAGACTTAACTCCATTTGCCGATGCTGGAAATTCAGAAGGTGTAATTTTTAACTTTCTCGAATCTGGAAATTCAAACTCTTCACCTTATATTTCAGGTTCTACTGATGATTATGTCGCTTTTACGGTTGAAGCTAACGCTATTTTTCCAAAAACGCCGCCAACCTATCAAGATTCAATTAATCTTACTAGTCCAGCAATTGTTACAGCTTCGGTGTTTGGCGTTAGAGAGGCAAACTTTACAGACCAAACAACTGTAATTGCCCCTGACGCCGCCGACATTAGCATCAGAGCGGTTAAAGATGATAATACGGCCAAGTTCCAATTGAGTTCTTCAATGGGCGTCCTGCTTGAATCTGAGCGTTTTTATGATGTATACGATAATTCAAGATGGAGTTTATCTGCTAGGGTAAAATATGATCTAGATTCGTTCAAAGACATTAGCGGCGCAGGATATAAAATCGAGTTCAATGGTTATAATTATGAGCAAGATATTTTACAAAACTCTTTTACCTTAACAGCTAGTTTAGGTGCTGTCGATGGCGCAGCTTTTATTGGAGCAGATAAAAGAGTTTACGCTGGTGCTGAAAAACAAAATATCACGGGGTCCTTAACCTATAGATCAAACATGAAACTATTGAATGTTTTGGCCTGGGCTGACCACCTTGAGGACGAAGAACTAAAGGCTCATGCTAGAGATATTACATCATTTGGTAGAAAAGAAGCATATGACAATACATTTACTTTCAGTCCATCGTTTGATGAGATTTATATTCCAAAATTTGACACTTTAGCTTTAAATTGGGGATTTAATATTGTAACGTCCTCAGACGGAACAGGTGAATTTACCGTACCAGATCTTTCATCTGGCTCAATAAACTTAGTTTCTAAATATGGAAATTATTCAAAAATAGTTGGAATCCAAAATACAGCAAAAGGTAAGGGATTTGCTACATCAGCAGACGTTAAAGATATTCAATATCTAAACATAATGACACAGCAAATCCCAGAGAATCTAAACACAGACAACATGATTCAGATTCTTGAAAATGATGACGATTTATTCTTTTTAGATAATAGGCCAGTTAAGTACTTCTTCTCACTAGAAGCAAGTATGTATGACACCATCTCAAGAGAAATGTTAAAAACATTTGCTGGCGTTGTTGACTATGGTTCAATGGTTGGTTCAGTTCAATCGGAACATCAAACATTTAACAAAGAACTTAGAATAGCTAGAGAAAATTTCTTTAGTAGAGTAGAAAATGAGCCAGATTTAGAAAAATATGTCACTCTTTATAAATTCTTAGATAGCGCAATTGAAAGTGTTTTGTTTAACTTAATGCCAGCTTCTGCTGATGCATCCGAAAGAGTAAGGACTGTTATTGAGAATCATATTTTTGAAAGACCAGGGCATAGAAAGCATTTAATACCTGGATCACGAGGCATTAATAAATCAGACTATTTATTAAAACCAGCAAACCCCCAAATAAATAACCCTATAGATGTTTATGGACCGGGGTCAGGAGCTACTGCTCTTTCTGGGCCTGCTAGCACCGAAATACAAATCGGGGGATCGATTAATAGACAATGAGTGAAGTAAAGAAAAAATATTTCCAACAGTTCTCAATTCCTCTCAATAGACAGGCGTCTGAAAAAGTTGCTAGGTTTTTAAGTTCTTACAAGAATTCTAGGTATACTGATGCTAACGATTCTACAGGGACAAGCACTTGGTATGCGGTATATGCTAAAAGAAATGAGGCAGGATTGGATAGTGGTGTTACCGGTGTTCAGCAAAGCAAAATAGCAACCCATATTGCTGTATTAAATGAAGTAGAGTTTGAAAATAAATCTTTAGGTGGATTAATAAACGGAGATTATGAGTTAACTTGCTTATATGGTTCTCAAAGGGCAAACCAAAAAGGTAACATTATTTTACCCTTGATCCAATCGGAAAAAGTTGGAAATAGCATATTTTTAACTAAGAAAGATCAACCAATCGTGGATCAAGAATTAGTAAAAAACTTTGCTGATTTTAGTGTTGAAATTGTTAATTCTAGAACTGGTAGAAGTACCATTGATCCAAAAAAACTTCCATTAAGATTTACAATATCTGGCAAAGGTGGGTTTTTTGACTCAACAGATGCTTCTTTGATGGGTCACCATCTTGATATGTACTATGGTGATGATTTTCAATCGCCATTACAGGGTCCATTTACAGAACAACATGTCGGCGGCTACAAGCACAGACATACAGAAATTGGACAAACTGATGATCGCCCAGAGCTTTATAAAATAGAGAATTATGGTGGAGCAAACAAAGTTCAAATCTTTAATCCAAGACAGGACTTTGGTGGCTCAACCTATGATATGAATATCCCAAGGGTCAAGTTCTCTAGAGAAGAATTGGTAAAAAGAGCTTATAACATAAGAAATGTTAAAACCATAACAGGCTCACAACAGTTGGGTAACTTTACAAATAATTATGAAGTTGTAAATACGAATGGCAGAAGAGAAAACAATTTAGCTTTTAGAGATCAAGGTGGCTTTAATATCACGGGTTCAGAATCAACAGCAGTCTCTGGTGTAATTGATTTTGCTTTACCAAATAGGGCATTGTCCGATGGAACATATAACAAAACTGTTATTGTTAATCGTTTTTCAGCCCCAGGTGAAGTTGCGACTTTAAGTAAAGGGTACTTAGATGTCGAATCATCTGAGTATAGCCCGTATAATGCTTTACCATATAGAAACAGAGAAGTAGTAAACAACTTTAATGAATTTCTGAAAATACCTTCTGCTTTTGGAGGCTTTGAGTCTGGTTCCACAACAACAGGTTCTTTTCACAAAGTTCAAAGAAACAGGGTAAATAAACTAAGACAAACATCAGCAGGAGTTATCTATACAGGCTCTCAATTTGATAATGGATTTGTTGCCCACAATATTCCAAGAAAAGATTTTGGATATAGGTGGATAACTTCATCAGCAGACCCAAGCTTATCTATGGATGGACTTTATGGATTTGCGACTAGCTCTGATGGTGTCACATTTTTAAGTGGCACCTTAAGAAATTTTGAAAGTTCTGTTGACTATTTTATCAACTTTGTTGGAATTTCCACTCCAGGTGAATTTTCAGCTTTTGCTGGCTATCATTTTGAGATTTCAGAAGATGAAAATCTTTTAACAGTTCCAACAAGCTATACTACAAATGTTGCTCTATCTGACAACATCGATGTTTACTTTTTAAATATAAATGGGCCTTATGGTTACCCATCTTTTAAACAGGTAAGAACTGGACAACATCCAGTAGCAAGGTATTTAAAAAGAAATAATTTTATTATTTCGAATACTGACGTTGGCGGTTTAAGAATAAATCACTCACCAGTGTCTTCAAAATACAAGCCAGTAATACATAATGTAAAATCTGAAGAAGTCGTTGGTGGTGAAAAAATAGAAAAAGATTTATTGCTTTACTACACTTATGCCAATGATTATGATTTCTATGGAAACTATTATGATTATAGCGGCAGTAAAATTGACAATCCTAATCGTTTAAAAAACTTTAAAAATTTAGATAAGAGAAATTCTTTATTCAATGCGATATCTAGCCTTTATACAAAAGGCAATAACGCTGTCAAGCTAAATTCTGTTGTTTATGGTGAAACAATCTATCCAAAAGAAACAAATACCTATCTTTCTAAGGTAAGAGATCGAAGCAGGTTTGTCTTTAACTGGAGAGACAGTATTACAAACAGGGCAAACAAGCTAGCTGGCTCTCAAGGAACAGGGCTGTTTTCTTACTGGGCAATGGACAAAAGTAGTGCCGTTGTTGGTGAATTGTTAGATGAAACATCTGGTTCTCATGTATCAAACCTTCAAGTTAGATATGGAAGATACAAATTATCTGGCTCACTAGCCGGTGGCTATACTAATGTTCCTGCTGCTACTCCAAAAAACACAGTTCAATTTGGAGCTAGTGATTCTGCTAATCAAGGACCATTTAATGATAGCTATTCTGTTTGGAATAAGGAATTAAGAGTAATCGCCAAAGATCATTCAATTATACCAGAATATAGAATATCAGAACACATTGGCAATATTATTGATAGTGGCTATGATTTTTCAAATGATAGTTACCAATCATTATCATTAACTGGAAGCCAAGCAACTTCTAATAATGAAGTATTTTTAGAAACATATTCTCACTCAGATAATATACCAGCAATTGAAATTGTGAGACAAGTTCAAGAAAGAGATTCAAAAAGAATTTCTATTAATTTAAGTGCTGCTAAAAAATTATTGCCTTATGACGGTTTCTATCCAGTTCAAAGAACATTACAGCTTTCAACTTTATTTAGTCAGTCAGTAGGACCAGATGTAGTTTTAACAGGTACTGATAAGACATTTCAAACAATCAATAATGTTGTGTTCTCTAGATTAACTTATGGTTCAATTAGGGCAGGGGTTGCGATTGATAGTGCAAACTGGATTAGCGGCAGCATTATTAATCCATTAGATCCCGCAGAGTTAAATAATGCATCAAATCAAGAATGGAATAGAATTCCATTTGAAGCAATTATAGATCCTGCTTCTTATTTAAATGTCTCTTCTTCAATTATTGAAAACGATCATGAAAATAGATTAAATTCAACAGCATCAGTGGGATATATTGATTCAAAGTATGGATTAGCAGCATCAAACTTCTATGCTGGAGTAGTTGATACTTTTATAGAAAACTCAGTTTTAACATCAATTAAAAGTAGACCATCATCAGAGTGGACCTTTTCTCAGGGCACTTTTAATAATTACTCTATGGATATTGTGGTTTCTAAAAAATCTAATTTTACAAATCATGACGATCCATCAGCAAATGGGTATCCATACCCTGTCCACACTTGTTTCTACCAGCCTATGTCATCTTCAATCATAAGCTGGATTGATATTGGAGATCCGACTGAAACCAGAGTTAATTTAAAGGTTCCACCAGCAGCATCTTGGTCATCAAACGAGGCGATTGTAACAATCAATTTTGACTATGGCTCATTTAGAACAGCTATCACGGAAAGGGAACCAACATTAAACGATATCTTGTCTTACTCGACTAAGACATATAAGAATAAACAAATGGTGGATTCAGGTCTTGCAACTGGTTTTACTTATGGCATATCATCAGTTAATTCAAGTTCGCCCTTTATGACAATCGAAGCAGGAGTTGACCTGTTCGCCTCTAACAATAAGGGACAGTGGACCCCAACTCTTAAATGGGAGTGCCCAACACACAATTACACGAACTCTTTTGCTTTTCTATCAGATGGAAGTGATGGTGGTGATGGCACTGGCGAAGGCAATGTCAACAGAGGCATTTGGCATCAATACTCAACCGATACAAATAGCGGATTAGAATTATTTGCAAGAGGCCCAGAAACGGAAACAGCTAGAACAACAGGCTCACTAACATCGGCAGTTGGTTTTGAAACAGAGCAAAAAGTTATTAGTCAACTAGCTACAAGCACTCAACTAAAAGAATACTTGGTTGTTGTCCCATTTGTAACTAATGAATGTGAAGAAGAGACTTTTTTCCACTATCCAATTGGTAGATTTGAAAGGGCCTATAACTCCATTGAAACAGAACAGAGAAGTACACTTTCTGATATGTTATCTTTGCAAAGAGATATGATTTTACCACCAAAACTAAATTATATGTTAAAAAGAGATTCAGCAGATCGTAGATTAGAACAAGACGAATATGGTCCAATCCTACCTCCTTTTGCTATGTACATTTTTGAAGTGACTGAAAACTTAAGTCAAGAAGATCTATCTAAGTGGTGGCAAGGTATTCTACCAAGCGCTGGCACTAAAGTTTCCATGGAAAAGTTTAACATTACACACGAAATTAAAGAAGGCGAGATTATTAGCCCAAGTGTCTTAAATAATGATCTATTTGGAGGTAGACTACCTAAAGAGATGAGATTTAAAGTATTTAAAGCTAAGTATAAGAGGAACCTTACCTATAACGAAATTAAAAATAAATCAATTTATGGAACTGAGCCTGTTAATTCTATCTTTGGTTATAACTATCCACATGACTTTTATTCTTTAATTGAGATGGCTAAAGTGGACTTAGGCTTAGAATACGATGGGGATAAAGAATAATGGCTAGTATTTTTGATAAAAAACAAGAAGTATTAGACGTTATTTTAACTCGTGAAGGTCGTAAATTAATGGCTGATGGCAAATTTAAGCCAGCCTATTACGAGTTTTATGACGCCGATATTGTTTATGAGGCGGGCAATGGTGAAGTCCAAAATGCATCAAAAGAAAGAATTAAGGATGGTTTATATGATAAGCCGATTCCTTCAATCGATCAAATTAATGATTTAGGTGGAACAGTCACAAATGATAACACCAATCTTCTTAAAAACCCAATGGGCAGCTATCAAGTACAAAACGAGTACGCTCCAGCATGGCAAATCTCTTTTAATGAAAGTCCTTATTTACCAAGCGTGTTTTCTACATCTCAGAGAGACATATTTTTAACTAACTTAGAAAACGAGCAAACTTCAAGTGGCTCTCTCAAATCAGTTAATACTTACGAGGAAAGAATTCCCCAATTTAATGTTAATGTAAATTATAAACTTTATCAATACACAGAAGAATTAGCCAACGGTGGTAATAGAACTAGATTGTATTTTGATAACAGAAACGAAGATTTATTTATATTTTTAGAAGAAATCAACGTGTTTGAGCCAGCAGAGGCAAGAGAATTTGAAATAGAAATTTTTAAAATAGTAGAACCAAACGGAGCTTCTCAAGATCAATATAAGTTAGAAAGACTTTATTTTGATGAAGAAAACATTGATAGTCCAGACTCAGTTGAAAAATATTTTAATGTTTTACTTGACGAAGAAGCTAGATTTGAAAGTAATTTTAAAACTAAGGATATTTATTCAGAGATAGTAGCAGATCCAGAAGAATTATGTGAGCCCGAGTCAGAATAATGAATGTATTAAACCAAAACACTTTTTTATCAGATGCGACTTTAGAGGTCGAGGCAACTTCTTTTCAATACGAATTGGATGGATTACAAACTTTTATAAACTCAACCTTTTCGGTTCAAGAAAATGGTATCGGAACACCCTTGTACTTTAAGGTAGTATTCCTACCTTCCGCCACTAAATCTCCAAATTTTGATGAGGTAAAAGAATATTATCTCGACAGCTATTTGATTGATGGACAGATTAATGTGCGAATACAAACAGATATTCCTGTTGGAAATATATACGCCTACATAACTTTTTATAATAAAGAAGAACTTCTTTTATCAAAATATGAAAAAACTTTCAATCAAAGCTTAGTAAAAAATAATAATATTACAACAAATAATTTTGCAGATCTTAGAATCGCTAGCTCAAATGCAGTGTCTACATCAGTACAATCACAGAAAGAAATGCTTTATCAGCAAAGTTTAAAGGGTCAAAAAGATAAGTACAATCAAAGCTATATTTCTGATCTTTTTTATATTTTAAAGAAAAATAAAAATGTTGTTGTATTTTTTGGAGTAGATCAAAAAGGATATTTTAAAGACAATAACTTTTTGTCATTTTTAAATGAAGATCAGGATTTCAACAATTACTTGTCAGATAACAACTTTATTAGACAAGTCAACACCTACGTTTACAATTCAGAAGATAAAATGTCTTTTAATGTAGAACAGCCAGGAATAACTGGTTTAGAAAGTGTATTTGGAACTTTTTACCAAGGTAACTTTACATTGTTTGGTAACGAGTTTAAGAAAGAGAATTTCAGCCTTAATATTGAAGTTGGTATGATTGACGCAATTACAGAATATGCTAGTACCTCTTTGATACCAAAATTAGAAGAGGAAAGGAACTTTATTACGTCTTTAAGAACAGATCTAGTTCCTTTTATTCGTGTCGAAAGAAATAAAATTGTAAAAACTCTTGAGGGTCTAAATGGAATTATTTCTTCTAACTCTGATGATTTAAAAGATAGATTATTTATCTACAACAGCAGCAACACAATCGCAGTTAACTCAGCTTTAAAAGAATACCTAAAGAACGTAAACAGACAAATAACAGACTTGATTAGCCAAACAACTGATTATGAAAAAAGATCAAATTCAAAAATAATTACCCTACAAAGAGATTATGATAAAACGATTGACATGAAGGACGCTGAAAGGGCTGTAGACGTAATAGCTTTTAATGAACGACAAAGTTCCATTAACTCAATTAACATCTCGGCATATAGAGAGAGAGCGGCCCTAGAGGTACAAAAATACTTTAATGAAGATCTTGGATCAGAAGTCGATACAAAATCAGGAACACAGACAGCAGATTTAGAGTCTTTAGCCCTAAGTTATCTTAGCGCCGATTCATACTACGTTAGAGATAAGAAAGTTTTGTCAAATGACAAAAATGTTTTTTACGACTTTTCATATGACGATTTGTTACAGTATATAAAGGCTATAAACGAAATTGTTGCCAATGATATAGCATATGATTTTAAACTGTCATTAGCTGATAAACTAGAAAAGGTAACAGAAGACGAGTTCTACACTGAACAAAAGAGTGAACAACTGACATTTCATCTAAACTCCTTAGTAGTTTCCCAAGTACCAAATTTAAAAACTGAATCAGATAGAGAAGCATACCTACAAAGTACATCTAATATAATTAAAACATTTGAGATTCCAACAACTCTTAGAACAGATTTGTGTGTGGACAATGTAAGCCCATCCGATCAAAGAAATAATGGGTCAAGACAATCTGAAATAAGTCCAACAAACTTTTTAGGAAATAACTTATTTGCTTTTACAATCTTTAATCGTTTAGAACCATTCTTTTTAAAAAAGTTCTATGAATTTTATCGAATCTATGAACAAGTGGAATTAGATATTGATACTTTACCAATTCAATCTTTATTTTTATATAAATACTATAGAAACGAACTTAGCGATCCAGAGTTCTTAAGTAAAGATGAACTATACAAAAGTTTTGTGGTATATGGAATAATTTATTTTATGTTTAAATCATTGTTTAAAGTAACAATTTTATTACCAGAACAGAACGATTATGTTCTATTAACCGATGAAGTCTTATCAGGATTGGAGGCAGGCAAAAAATATATGTGTCAAACTGATTATTATACAAATGAATTATTAGGCATAAAGACACCTGAATTATTACAGATATCTATTTATAACAGGTATTTTATCTTAGAAGCTTAAAATGACAACAAACTTTAATCCACGAAATAAACTTATTTTTAATCACTATCTTAGTACTGATGGAACTGTGGTCTCATCAGACGAGATGAGAAAGCTATTTTTAAATTATTTAATCTATAAAGGCTTTCAGTCTGAAAAAACACTTACCAATGATGAAAACTTAAACTTAGCTATAGACGCTTTAAGATACTGTACCTTTACTCAAGAAAACAATAATAAATTTTCAATTAAAATTGGCGTAAATAATTTAACATCAGACCAAATACCAGACGATATTCATAAAAAATTAATAGAAAAATTTGCGACATTGGATTCAAAGGCTCAAACAACCCAAGCTGGTCAGGTATTTCAAGACTACAATTTTCGACCCGAAGGACTGACTGGTAAAAACAAAATTTCTTTTTCTGTAAGGACTGTGACAAAAAAACTACAAAAAACAGATATTTCTAGTAACGATGATTTTTTTACTAGTGGTGAGTTAAATCCAGAAAAAGATGAGACAACACTAAAATTTGCATATGCTTTTAAAACAACAAAGGTAGATGGCGAATTAGAGTTGATTTCTAAACAGACCGAATTGGCAACTAACTATAAAGAGTGGCAAGTAAAAGCTGATAATAAAAACGAACTATCAAAAGAACCGATTTCTAAACTGCAAAATCTAATTTATTTAACAGATCAGACCGATTCAATAGAAAAAAATATAGAAGCCGAAGGCGGCGAAGGCGATATTGGAATTGATAAAGCTTATAATGTTGTGACTATCCAAGTCCCGCCACTAGAAGGATCAAGCGCAAGCGTAATTACATATATCAATAGTGCAGCAACTCCAAAAATAAATGGAGTACTAACTCAGGACACTAAGGAAGGCAGAAGTCAGTATGATGCTGCTATTTTAGATTATTTCTTAAGCGAGTTAGATGGGATTAACAATACAAAGACTAAAAGTTTAATTACCGGCTTTGCCGATTATATTGTTCGTTACTATGGATTCACTGCTAATGACGCAACAAACTTTAGAGATCAACCAGCCAATTCAATCACTTCAGTTAAAAAACAACTAGACTTATATAATGAAAGAATTGCAAAACAAAAATCGTTAAAAAATCAACTAGCTACAGCTATAACGAGTTTCTTTAAAATACAATCACAAGATTATGAAAAATATTTTAATTCGCTAGAGTATAATACATTAAATAAGCAATTTCAAATTTTTACATTATTATCAACACCATTTAATTTTAATAAATTTATAGCAAAAACTTTTGCTATTGAAAATCCTCAAAATATAACAATGGCTAACTTATTTAAGGGTGCTATACCAGTTGATAATTTAGCTAAAGGGTATTCATATGGGTCGGTTCAAAATAATTTAATTAATAAAAGAGGCAGGCTTATCGGTTTAAAACTTGTCAAAAGTGAACAGCCTTTAGATCCAAGCCTATATCAAAACTGGCTTGATTCTATTGTTCAGACATATCATATCCCAATTCGATTAAAAGAAGATTCACAGCAAATAAGAATTTTTGATTCACAAATAATCTATGGAAAAACATATTATTACACATTACTTGGCATTTATAATGTTGACGGTAAGTTTTATTACTATGATAATTTAACTTTAACAACTAGAAAAGAACCTCCAACAATGGAAAACCCAGAAATTGTTGAAACTAAAGCAGAAATAGATACCACATTAAAACAGATTCCAGATGGCTCTTATCAAACATTTCCAGGGACACTGTATAAAGTTGGATCCCAATTGCCCAGGTTAAGCCAGGATCAATATATAATACCTACTGGCGAAAATAAATTTATTGCCAGCCAGCGAACTCGCAGCGTGGAAACTGGCGAAGCCATTTTTATTTATTATTTTGCGGAAACTTTCGGTAATCCCACCAGTTCACAATTAATAATAAGACAAATAGGACAAGCCCCTGTAAACGGTGTGTTTGACAAATTTACATATTCTGGAAGTGGCATACTACAAGAAATAAATTCACAATATAATGTATCTTTCAACGTTAACCAAAATTTAATAAATTTTATTGAAATTCAAAAAATTCAAGGAATTCAAAAAGAATTTTTTGATAGATTTGATTTTGATCTATTTGAAACCAACTCCTCAAGAATTTTTGAATTGCCATTACAGCCAAGTCTAGAAGTAGACAACATTAATGTGGCTCCAGTAACTCCAGATGTTACATTTGTTGCTCTAGCTGATGTTAATAATAAAATAAAGATTAAATTTGATGAGTCCGTTCAGTTTGACTATCTAGCTATTAAACCTGATGCAGCTTTTAATACTTTAAATGTCAGTGGTAACAAATCATTAGTTGAAAAAATTAAATTAAAATCCAAAGAAATCGAACCTAATTTAGAGGCCGGTATGGTCCTCGCCAGATCTGAAAATGATTTATTAGAGATCCATACTAGAAAATTAGATAGGCCACCAACAAGCTTACAAGATTTAGTTGATAATGGCGAAAAGTTTGTTTTAAATTATTTAAATGGCGAGACCGCCTATATAAGCAATATAATTCCAAACCAAAAATATTATTATACCTTTATTAGCAGAGATATTGTTGGATTGTATTCTAATGCGTCTTTCACTTATGAAGTCGAAGTTATAGAAGATTCTGGATATGTCTACACAAAGGTTAATGTTTATGAATATCCAGTAGAAGACAACAAAGTCATCACAAAGAACTTTCAGAAGCTACTCAAAGTTAAGCCTAGTTTTGAACAATTACAACCTTTTGGGGCTTCTTCAATTGGAAGTGGCATGTCTGGAGTATATACCACAACCGTATTCCCTGACGGTAGTCAGCTAAATCCAGGTGGTCAGCCACCCAAATTTAAAATTAGAGTTCGCTCAAAAAAGAGTAAAAGAATTTTTGATATAAATTTAAAGTATACACAAAAGGTCCAACAAATCCAAACAAAAGCATTGCTAGAACAGATAAAACAATATTCAGAATTGATAGATGAAGAAGTCTCTGAGGCATAAATACAAGTTAGGGGATAATTATAGTGTTTAACCACTATTTATTTAAAGGAGAAAATAGATGGCATTTTTAGATAACTCGGGCGATATCATTTTAGATACCGTTCTGACTAACGAAGGAAGAAAGAGACTGGCGGCAGGAACTTTCAAAGTAACAAAGTTTGCTTTGGGAGATGACGAGATTAATTATAGTCTATATGACAAAACTAATGCTAGCGGATCAGCTTATTTCGATTTAGATCTTTTAGCACTACCAGTAGAGATTGCTCATACCGATGCATCTATTTCTTTAAAACATAAACTATTTTCAATAGCAAACCAAAATTTACTTTATTTGCCAGAATTAAAAAGTGACACATCAAGTGTTGGACAATTAGGATTTGCTAGTAGTAGAAACGCTTATGCGTTTATTGCTGATGATATTACCTATGATGCTTTCACTGGCACGTCAAGCACTGCACTAGGTGATGGTTTTATGGATGCCAGAACTGCTAATAGTTCAGTAAATACTTTAAGAATGAGAACTCCACTAGGTATTAATAACGGTGACGCTGGAGATCCAATCTCGACAACACTTTCACAAGTTGATTCTAATTTGGATGAAACTCAGTATTCGATTATAGTCGATGATAGGTTTATTAAACTAGTTGTTCCCGGTACGACAATAACAAATGGGGGAGGCTCCTTAACAGCCCCAACAGGTTTGACAAACGAAATAGCTGGATCGACAATCGCTACACCAGCAGCAAGATCAAACGTCTTCTCAGGAGACGACAACTTAAGAGTATATGATGTGACAACATCTACGGAACCAACATTATTCCTACCCAAGGCAGTAAACCCAGCAGGCACTTTTGCTGGCCCTAGCACTAATAACGTCATTTCACCTTCTTTTGTTGTAACTCAAACAAATCAAGATTACATTTTTACCAATTACAGGACAAGCCAAATAACCGGGTATGCTGGTACAAGTGTCAATGTAGATGTTATTCAAACAAGTGTTAAAATCGTAGGAAGTACAACAGGTCTATCGATTACAATACCAGTAGAACTCATTAGAACACAAAGATAAGGACGGAGATAATATATGTCTATTTATAAAAATTTAGGACAAAACGATACATCAGATTTTAAAACTAATTTGTATGAACAAATTCCAGTAACCGGAACTATTATCTCTGGTACTTATGGAACATTCCCATCAGAAAGTAATATTAAATATTTTTCTAACAATGATCATATCGATGTATATGATTATCCATATGCTAGTTCATCAGCAAACTTCTTATTTAGTATGACTGCTGGTAGGACAACTGATAGTACCGGCGTTGATGCAAATGTAGAAAAAGATCTTAAAAACAATATTTATAGATTATTTGCTCAACAGTATGTAGGCTATGATACAAATCAAAACGTGGTCCCATTCAACGCATCGGGAGTTTTGAACCCAGCGAATACTTGGGATCCAGTTAAGTTTTCAGATGCTATCTTTATTAATTTTGATAGAGTTATAATGAAGGACGAAATCAAAAAAGGTAGTTTTCGTTTAACAATAGGGACCGGTTCATATGCCAACCCATTTGTTGGAACAAAAACTCTTTCTGATGCTTATGCTGTAGCAAATGATCCAACGACTTACAGAACAAATTCGCCTATGGGTGATTATGCCTTTTTGCAGTTGGGTACGCAATCAGCTACCGTACCAACTGAGACTAGTTATGGATTAATTTTCTATGATGCTGGTTTGGCTGTATTGGCAACCAATACTCTAACTTTTGGTACGGAGCTTACTAGCGGTTCTTCTTTTGCCACAACAACTGCTCTAACACCGCAAGGTGCTATGTTAAGCGCATCTATTAACGACATTGTTAATGGAGTCAGAGCCCATGTACAAAACATTGAATTTAATAATACTACAGAGCTAAACTCTAGAGTCTATTTTTGTAGATTGAATAACAATGAGTTCAACTATAGTTCGAACCCATCTTACACCAGCGCTAGCCAAATTGTAGTAAAAAACAATCCAAACGATCCACCAGTGAGTTACATTACAGCAGTAGGCTTATACAGTCCTGATAACCAACTTTTAGCAGTTGGCAAATTAAGTGAACCACTTAAGAAAACTCCAGGTAACGAGTTTACTTTAAGAATGAGACTAGACTACTAAAAAATGATATGTATAAATTTAAACAAAATGACATTATATCCAATACAGTAGTAGCTAATCCGAGATATAAGTTTAGTTTTTTTAATGGCAAAGCGTATATAAATGATCAGGTAGATAATGGCCTATACACAACTGCTTTACTAAATCAGACTGGTACAATCCAGTTTAATGATTTAAATATAATTTACGACAACAAGCACAATTTATTTACAAGTTTGGATAAATCTTATAACAAAAGTGGCTACTCTCCAATCACGGCAGAAGCTAGATTCTCTTTTGAGATGAAAAGAGATTTTATTAAAAAAAGTAGTGTTGATGGCTATGAACCAGAATACACAACTGGATTTGGTTCACCAGCTACATCATCAATAGCTAAATTTCTTTCTTTAAAAAATTCTATAAATTATAGAAGAGAAAGATCTGGTGTTTATAATTTTAGTTCTTATTTTACAGAAACACTTGATTTAAAAGCAGATACTGTAGATGGCAATCTATTACAAGATATTAATATGTTAAGTATAGATAATATCTTTTATGGCTCAATGATAAAACCCGGCAGCGTTAGTTTAGAATTTTATAAAAGTGGGTCTTTGTTAGCAAAAGCACAAGATACAAAAAAGAATGGAGAGCTTATAGAGCAGACAAATTCTGCCATAGGCACTGGGACCGTAGTCGGTTTTGCTCTTTACGAAGAGGGAGTTATCGTTCTTACAAGTACATCTAGTTTAGGCTCTGGACAAGAATATTATCAGCAACCAACATCATCGGCAGGGACAGCAATTTTAGATAATCCCAAATGGACACACTTTGGATCTTATATTAATGTTTCAGGAGCGGCAGGTTCAGCGATTACAGGCTCTTCTTATATTGTTGATTTGCAGGGCACCGTGCCAAAACCAACTTTAACTATGTTTGCTTATGCTCCTAAAAACGATCTTAATTGGAGCAACAATCCAACTTATCTTGATGCTTCCACAAAGGCTAACTATATTAATAACACTTCCTCTCAGTATTATGAAGAGGGCAGTAAGGTACAGGTTAAAAATATTGTCTCAAGCTCATTTTCAACTTATTCAGCTAGCTTTGAGCCAACCACATACATAAGAACTGTTGGTGTTTATGACGAAGGCAAGAACTTAATTGCTGTAGCGAAGGTTGCGAACCCGGTTAAAAAAACTACTGAACAAGATTATACATTTAAGTTAAAATTAGATTTATGATTTTAGGTTTAGATATTTCCACAAGCATTACAGGTTTCGCAATAGTTGACAAGTCAGGCAAATTGTTGTATACTGGTCATATTGACACAAGAAAAGAAAAAAATATCTTTGATAAAGCCAATAAAGTAAGAGTTTCATTATTGGAATTAAAAAATTTATATTCAATAGAATTTATTTTCATTGAGCAACCATTCACTTTCTTTAATTCAGGTGGATCATCAGCTAAAACAATGGCAGTCTTACAAAGATTTAATGGAATGGTTAGTTGGATAGTTAACGAAATGTTTAAAATCGAACCAGATTATATTGAAGCTTTAAAAGCAAGAAAGTTATGTAGTATTAAAATCGCTCGCGGCCAAAACACTAAGAAAGTCGTGCTTGAAGCAGTCCTTGACATGGAGCCTACTTTTGAGGTAGAATATACTAGACACGGCAATCCAAAAGCAGGCTATTGTGACCGCGCTGATGGAGTTGTTCTAGCAAAAGCAGGATCTATTATATGTCAGGACATAAAAAACTACAAATCTTGAAAGAAGTTTTAGGCTCTCCTTCCTATCGTGGAAAGGAAATTCTTTTTTATTGTCCCAAGTGCAAACATCATAAGAAAAAATTATCTATTAATCTAGACAAAAACTTCTTTAAGTGTTGGATTTGCGACTTTTCAGGTAAAGACCTCACCTATCTAATCAAGCGACATGGGTCCCGAACACAGCGAGAAGACTGGTTCGTTCTTTGTGATATTTTTGATCACTCAGACCTAGAGCTACAATTAACGGAAATTTTAAATCCTCCAACAAAGCAAATCTTTACAGAACAAAAGATAGATCTACCAGAAGAATTTGCTACACTAACATCTAACAAGCTTTCTCCCAGTGCTTTACCAGCGCTTTCTTATCTTCGTAGAAGAGATATCGAAAGAGAAGAAATCATAACTTGGAAGATTGGCTATTGTACTCGCGGACTTTACAAAGATAGAGTTGTTATTCCATCTTTTGATAAAGACGGAGACATTAACTACTTTATTGCTAGATCTTTTACAAAAGCAGCTTTTCCAAAGTACAAAAATCCAAATGCTTCTAAAAAGATTATTTTTAATGAGCTTTTCTTAGATTTTGATAAACCACTAGTGATTGTTGAAGGCGTTTTTGATGCTATTAATGCTGGTAGCAATATTGTTCCTATTTTGGGGTCAACATTGGACGAGCAACACCCTCTATTTCAAAAGATTATAAAGTATAACACTAAAGTTTACTTAGCCCTAGATCACGACGCTCAAAAGAAAGAGGTATTAATTGCCAGATCTCTTCAATCTTACGGGATTAATGTTTATAAGATCGACACAAAGGGCTACCAAGATGTTGCCGTAATGCCAAGAAACATCTACCATAACAGGAAACAAAAGGCTAAAAAGTTTACAGAAACTTCACTTTTGAATCACAGGCTAACATAATGAAATTTGCACATATAGCAGACAC
>TARA_R110002124_G_scaffold2112_3_pt1 | contig 32788 bp, 30 predicted proteins | sample TARA_R110002124 | Tara Oceans TARA_R110002124 (sample SAMEA4397445) | marine metagenome | biome: Polar Biome; feature: [SRF] surface water layer (ENVO:00010504); material: water (ENVO:00002006), including particulate matter (ENVO:01000060) such as... | depth 5 m
CCATATCACTAATGGTTTCGAAACTATTAAGGTACAATAAGCAAATAGTAAAACAGTATTATCTTAATTAAAAAAAACCACCAAGTCTTCACAAAGTGGTTTCAAATTTAATATAGCTTTTCTTTGTTGGGTTTTAACTTCAAACGGTAGGCTCTGGTATATTAACTATAACCTAAGTTTTGTTAGGATTTTTCACATAAATGAGAAAACTTATTACTCGATGGTCCTAACTGTTAGTTATTTATTCAATTATTCCGGCACAACCAACACGAGCACCAGCAGCACCAGATGGTTGCGATTTTAAATCATCCACACCAATGTGTACAATAACAGCTTTCCCTAATATATCTTTAGTGTCATCACCACAACCTATACACCATTCGTCTGTTGTTTTTGTTATTGTCGCTCTACCATTAGCATTGGTTTTAAAATTGCCAATATCACCTTTGTGGTAACCTGTTGCATCTCCCCAAGCACCATGAGGTTGTACTGTAGGATTCCAATGTCCACCAGAAGATTTACCATCTACCGAAGAGCAATCTGCTTTTTCGTGAATATGAATCGCATGCTCACCTTCTTTTAATCCTGTAATAGTACCAACCATAGTTACCAACCCATTTTTATCAGTAAAATTAATAGTACCCTCTACATTACTATCACTTTTTGGGGAGAGCGTAATCGATAATTTTTTCTCCGTAGAATTTTCTTTTACAATCTCTTCTATCTCAGTTTTTATAGTGTCTTCAGTTTCGGTTTTATTCTCTTTACAAGACGTTGCAAATACAACAGAAAGAGCAAGTGCTATTAATTTTAAGTTTTTCATTGCCAGTTATTTTTAGTTTGTAGTAAAGTTAAGTAGATAAAAGCGTTCATGCAAGTTCGAAACGCATTCTTCATAGCTTCTTTTATAGTGGATATGACAAATATCATGTTTTAAACCATGGCTTACTAGTAATTTTGAGTATCAATTCAAAGGTATGTGTCATTCTTTAGTAAATAAATACAACGTTGCAGGTCCACGCTATACGAGTTATCCTACGGTGCCGTATTGGGATGTCAATACGTTTTCACTGCAACAATGGAAGAATTCTGTACGGCAATCTTTTGAAGAAAGTAATACAAACGAAGGGCTTAGTTTATACTTGCATTTACCTTTTTGCGAAAGTTTGTGCACCTTTTGTGGTTGCCACAAACGTATTACCAAACGTCACGAAGTAGAGTTGCCTTATATAAAAGCACTCATAAAAGAATGGAGTTTATATCGAAATTTATTTGGTGTAAAACCAAAGATTAAAGAATTGCATCTTGGAGGTGGAACACCTACTTTTTTTTCACCAGAAAACTTAAAATTTTTAATTTCTGAACTTTTAAAGGTCTCAGAACTTGCTGAAAATTATGAATTTAGTTTTGAAGGTCATCCTAATAATACAACCGAATCCCACTTACAAACCCTATTCGACTTAGGTTTTAGACGTGTAAGTTATGGTGTACAAGATTATAATTTGAAAGTTCAAAAAGCGATTAATCGCGTACAGCCTTTTGAAAATGTAAAACGTGCAACCGAATTAGCAAGAGAGATAGGTTATACATCAATAGGGCATGATATTATCTTCGGGTTACCATTTCAGACAGAAGCTGATGTCATTACAACTATTAAGAAGACCGAATCTTTAATGCCAGATCGTATAGCATTTTACAGTTATGCACATGTACCTTGGATAAAAGGAAATGGACAACGTGGTTTTAAAGATGAAGATTTGCCTTCAGGTGACTCTAAGCGTCAACAATATGAAACAGGGAAACACCTTTTAGAATTGGCTGGTTATATAGAAATAGGGATGGATCATTTTGCCTTAAAAAAGGATTCACTTTATAAAGCAATGCAAAACCAAACCTTACATCGAAATTTCATGGGCTATACGGCTTCAAAAACCCAAGCCATGATTGGTATAGGTGTATCTTCCATTAGTGATAGTTGGTATGGGTTTGCACAGAATGTAAAATCTATAGAAGACTATTATCATTTAATTGAAGAAGGGATTATTCCGGTTTATAGAGGTCATATGTTAAGCGATGAGGATTTGGTAATTAGACAGCACATTTTAAATCTTATGTGTCATTTTAAAACCTCTTGGTTAAATGAAAAAATGACCTTCCCAGAATTACAAGAAGTCCTTATAAAACTTAAAGAATTCGAACAAGACGGATTACTTGAGTTTAAAAGAAAGCAAGTTAGCGTAACTGATAAAGGGAAACCTTTTATTAGAAATATATGTATGGCTTTCGATTTGTTGTTACAACGTAAAAAGCCTGACACCCAATTATTTTCAATGACAATTTAAAAACAAACAACATTATGCAACGAATTATTGTACCCATAGACTTCTCAGAACATTCAGAATTTGCACTAGAAGCTGCTTCTAATATAGCTAAGAAATATGAAGCTGAACTTATAGTTTTGCACATGTTAGAATTATCTGATGCTATCTTAACAGCAGGAAATGATTCTCTTAATGAAGAAGCTGTGTTTTATTTAAAACTTGCCGAAAAAAAAATTGAAACCTTTTTAGACAAGCCTTATTTAGAAGGTATTAATGTTACACCTATTATTAAGCACTTTAAAGTGTGGAGCGAAGTCAATGATGTTGCTAAGGAGAATGATGCCAATTTAATTGTTATGGGATCTCATGGCGTAAGCGGAATTAAAGAAGTCTTAGTGGGATCTAATACTGAGAAAGTAGTTAGACATTCTGAAATACCAGTTTTAATCATAAAGCACAACCCTATCTTGTTTGATTTTGAAAACGGAGTGTTTGCTAGTGATTTCTCTGAAGACGCTGTATCATCTTACCTAAAAGCAAAAAAAACATTTGAAAAACTTGGTGCAAAAATGCATCTAGTCTATGTAAATTCTCCAGATGGTAACTTTAAAAGTTCATCTGAAATAGATAAACTCGTTTCTAATTTTTTGAAAAAAGCAGATGGCGATTTAGAAAATCTGTCTAATGTCAATGTGGTTTCAGATTACTCCGTAGAAAAAGGAATTTTGAACTTTGCTAATCTTACTGGAGCAGATGTTATAGCTGTGGCTACTCATGGTAGAAAAGGGTTAGCACATTTCTTTGAAGGCAGTATTTCTGAAGATATTGCAAATCATTCAACCTTACCAGTAATGACCTTTAAAATGTAAATCTTGATGCTTTTTAGTTAGTGTTATTTAACATCAAGTTAAAACGCCAAAGTTTAAATTCTTTGGCGTTTTATTTTGTGATCTCCTATTGTTACCATTTATGATCTATATATTACTGCCGATCATTAAAATTCTGTCTTATTTGATTTTAAAACAAAAATAAAGAAAGAAAGAGCATTGATAAATGTAACAAGTAGGAGTGTTTACAATATTATTTTGAGTTGAGGTTTAATGATTTCCAGAAAAAGAATCAAAAATCTGTAACCAATTCTTAAATGTAGATTTATAGCAGCTCCACTTGCATCATTTATAATTATAGTCTCTTCCTCAAAATAGTGTACGTATCCAACTCCAATACCGGTTTCGTATGTAAAATGATTTCCAACATTCCTTCTAATTCCGCAAGTCGGAATTATAGATATATCACTAATAAAATTGATGTTGTCTAAATTAGTATTAAAGAGAACAATAATATCTGGATGACAAATCGTTTTTATAGAAATAGTTTCCGTTATTACCATCGATGCGTCTCGATTTGCATTCTCTTTTATTGAGATGGTAATACCAACGCGGTTCTAAAGTAATTGCAGGCACTAATATAAAACCAGTTTTGTCATAAATACCTCCTCCCCAAAGACCTGTATCTAGACCCAATTAATTACGTAAAGCAATGAAATTATATAGTTTAGATCAAATTACCAAAAAACCTGTTTGAATTCCGAAGGTAGATTTTTCTACACTTGCGTTTTGCGAGTTTGAGAAAAATATGAATGCACTAAAAGATACAGTAAGTAAGAAATCATTCATTTTTTGATTGACTTTTTGAATTGAAAAAGTAAAACATTAATCAAGCATTATTACATTTTTTATAACTGCAAATTATTTATAACATTCCGTTTTTTTATTGATAATTTAAGTGGTTTAACTATAATGAAAAGGAGTTCGGAAATATTTTTTTTTACTGATAAAAGTCATGTTTTTTACACTAACATCATGCTATTTTTGACATTATAATAGGACAGTTTTATCCTATTTAAAAAAAGACTTTTTAATTGTATTTTGAAACAAACTATAACATTAACCAATATGAAAAAATTAAACGTATTACTTAGTACAGTATTGATTGGCACGCTCTTTTTTACCTCTTGTAAAGAGAATAATCAGCAAGAGCACTCAGATACAGCTGATATTCCTGTAAGCAGAGAAATGATTGCAGAGCTAACCTCTCCGCCAAACGTTCCCAGAAGTGTAGGAACACGAAAAGCAAAAAAATTAATTGTCAATATGGAAATTCTTGAAAAAGAAGGCACCATGACTGATGGTACAACTTATAATTATTGGACATTTGGAGGTTCTGTTCCAGGAAGTTTTATTAGAACTAGAGTTGGTGATGAGGTAGAATTTACGCTATCTAACCATCCAGACAATAAATTGCCTCACAACATCGATTTGCATGCCGTAACAGGACCAGGTGGTGGAGCAACATCTTCTTTTGTAGCACCAGGACATGAAAAAAAATTCAATTTTAAAACCTTAAATCCTGGTTTGTATGTATATCATTGTGCTACTGCACCAGTTGGAATGCATATTGCTAATGGCATGTATGGTTTAATTTTAGTTGAACCTGAAGGAGGCTTACCTCAAGTAGATAAAGAATATTATATCATGCAAGGTGATTTTTATACCAAAGGAGAAAACGGAGATCCTGGCCTACAAGCATTCGATATGCAAAAAGCAGTTGATGAAGATGCTGACTATGTTGTATTTAATGGTAGCGTAGGTGCTTTAACTGGAGACAATGCTATAACTGCAAATGTTGGTGAAACTGTTCGTTTATATGTTGGTAATGGTGGTCCTAATTTAGTATCGTCATTCCATGTAATTGGTGAAATTTTTGACAAAGTTCATGTTGAAGGAGGTAGCGCAATTAATGAAAATGTACAAACTACATTGGTTCCTGCAGGAGGAGCTGCAATAGTTGAGTTTAGAGTAGATGTTCCCGGAACTTTTATTTTGGTAGATCACTCTATTTTTAGAGCATTTAATAAAGGTGCTTTAGGAATGCTTAAAGTAGAAGGAGAAGAAAATAAAAAAATATACTCTGGTATAGTTCAAGAAGGAATTTATCAACCAGAAGGTGGCGGAATTCAAGAAATGCCAGACGATGGTAAGGCTAATGCAGTAGTAGCATCTTCAGACAAGAGTTTAGCAGAAAAAATGGAATCTGGTAAGAATATATATATGCAAACCTGTTTTGCTTGTCATCAAGCAGAAGGACAGGGTATTCCAAGCGCTTTTCCACCTTTAGCAAAATCAGATTATTTAAATGCTGATGTAAATAGAGCTATTAGTATTATTCTTAAAGGAAAAAAAGGTGAGATTACTGTAAATGGAGAGGTATATAACAGTGTAATGACAAGACAAGCTATTAGCAATGATGAGATAGCAGATGTAATGACATATATCTATAATTCTTGGGGTAATAACAAAACAAATGTTACTAAATCCCAAGTAGAAGCTATTAAAAGTGGTCACTAAACTATAATTAAAGATTAATAGCAAAAATAAAAAGAGCATGTTAAAAGCATTATCACCTAAGAGAATGATTAATAGCGAACAGCATGCGTCAGTTAAGAAAAATAAATATGAATACATGAAAACTGTTTTAAGACTGACATTGAGTATTTCTTTATTACTTACAATGGCAATAGCTCAAAGTCAGTCTAAAATGGTTTCTATTAAAGGCGGAAGTTATATTCCGCTTTATGGTAGAGATTCTCTAAAAGTGACAATTGATGATTTTCAAATGGATGTCTATCCTGTAACAAATAAAGAGTTTTTAGAATTTGTTAAAAAGAAACCCAAATGGCAACGCTCTATAATTAAAAAGTTATTTGCAGACGATAATTATTTAGCTAGCTGGGATTCTGATACTATTCTAGGAAAAAACAAAGCTTTAAAAGCACCTATTACTAATGTTTCTTGGTTTGTTGCAAACGATTATTGCGAATGCCAAGGTAAACGCTTACCAACTATAGACGAATGGGAATATGTTGCAATGTCTAACGAATCCATGGCAGATGCTAGAACTTTAGAAACGTATAATAAATACATCTTAAGCTGGTACGAAAAACCAAAAACCTTCAATAATGAGATTGGCTCAACCTTTAAAAATTATTGGGGAGTTTACGATTTACATGGTTTGGTTTGGGAATGGACAATAGATTTTAATTCGGTTTTAGTTTCTGGTGAATCTAGAAAAGATGTTGATAATGATAGTAATTTATTTTGTGGAAGTGCTGCAATTGGCGCTACCGATTTAATGAATTATGCAGCTTTTATGCGTTACGCCATTAGAGGCAGCGTAAAAGCAAAATATGCTTTAAAAAATTTAGGATTTAGATGCGTTAAAGATATTAAAGACTAAAAATGAAACACTTAAAAATAATTACCTCTGTATTTATATTGCTTTTAACTATAGTTTCTTGCAATTCTAATGCGTCTAAAAATAAGCAACAAGAATTAGCAGTTTATCAATGTCCTATGCAATGCGAAGGAGATAAAACTTATTCAGAAGCTGGTAGCTGTCCTATTTGTAAAATGGATTTAAAATTAGTTGAAAACAAAGCTTCAAAAATAGTAGATGATAACGAAATTTCAGATGAATCAATTTTCAACTTAACATCAAGATGGAACACTGAAGAAGGAGAAACCATTCAGCTTGAAGATTTAAAAGGGAAAACCTTGGTTATGGTAATGATCTACACAACGTGCAAAGCTGCGTGCCCACGTTTAGTTGCAGATATGAGAAATATTGAAGCGCAAATTCCTAAAGAGAATCAAAAGAATTTAAACTTTGTATTGGTAAGTATTGACCCAGAAACAGATACGCCAGAGCGTTTAAAAACTTTTGCAAAAGAAAACCTTATGGATGGTAAACAATGGACTTTTCTTCAAGGAACCGTAAGTGGTGTTAGAGAATTCGCCAATGTTTTAGCTGTAAAATACAAACAAATATCACCTCTAGATTTTTCACACTCAAATATAATAAGCGTGTTTAATACCAAAGGTGAATTAGTACACCAACAAGAAGGTTTAGGTGTTGACAACAAAGAAACCATTAAGACCATTCTAGAATTAACAAATAAAAAATAATACTAATCAAAACTAAATAATATGTTATCAAAAAAACAAGCACGTGCTTTTTTTCTTGGAGGAACAGTAGTCACTTTTCTGATATTTATTGGACTAACTATTTTTTCTTTTAGTAAAGCTCAGGACCAATCTAATGATGGAAACATCACAGAAGCAGTTGTGAGAGGAAAAAACCTTTGGGAAGAGAATAATTGTATGGGTTGTCATACAATTTTAGGGGAAGGAGCTTATTACGCTCCAGAATTAACAAAAGTAATCGAAAGAAGAGGCGAAGGTTATATTAAAGCCGTTTTAATGACACCTGTGGACTGGGCACCTAATGGAAGAAAAATGGTAGCTTATGGTTTTTCTGAAGAAGAAGCTTTAGATCTAATTGAATTTTTTGATTGGATAGGAGATATAGATTTAAATGGGTTTGACACAGTAGTTTCACCTTTAGCAAAAGACAATAACTAAAAAGAGAACAAATGAAATATAAATCACAAAAAGTAGCGTATTGGTTTTTTGCCCTTTCAATGTTGTTATTTGGACTTCAAATTATATATGGTTTTATAATGGGATTTGCACATGCAGGATTTGATGGTCTTCATGATATTATTCCTTTCAATACAGCAAGAGCTGTTCATACAAACTTATTAGTAGTTTGGCTATTATCTGGTTTTATGGGAGCGGCCTATTATATTATTCCAGAAGAAGCACAACGAGAATTAGTAAGCGTTAAACTAGCCTATGTACAATTAATTAGTTTAGCATTAGTTGGTGTAACCGCAATTGTTGGTTATCATTTTAATTATTGGGAAGGTCGTAAGTTCTTAGAAATACCTAGACCTTTAGATTATTTGGTTGTAGCTAATGTACTCTTATTTTTAGGACTCATTTTAACGACATTATTTAAAGGAAAGCGTAGAACAACAACAGCTTTAGTGCTTTCTATGGGATTATTGTTTGCAGCATTATTATACCTACCTGGAATGTTACCATTTGATAGCCAAGTAAAGGATTCATTCTTTAGATGGTGGGTTGTTCATCTTTGGGTAGAAGGTGTTTGGGAATTAATTATGGGTGGTATTTTATCATTCTTACTTATAAAACTCACTGGTGTTGATAGAGAAGTTATTGAGAAATGGCTGTATGTAATTGTAGGTTTAACATTCTTATCTGGTGTATTAGGTACAGGACATCACTACTATTATATAGGAGTAAATAAAGTTTGGTTAATAGTTGGTGGTGTTTTCTCTGCACTAGAACCATTAGCCTTTTTAGCAATGGCACTGTTTGCAGTTAATATGTACCGAAAAGGAGAAAAGAAGCATCCTAATAAATTAGCATTATACTGGACATTGGGAGCTGCAATTGTATCTTTTATAGGAGCAGGATTATTAGGATTTGCTCATACCTTACCACAAACAAACTTATATACACACGGAACATTAGTTACCGCAATGCATGGTCACCTTGCATTTTGGGGAGCTTATGCTATGATTGTATTGGCTATTATTAGTTACAGTTTACCAAATATGACCGGAAGAAAACTCTATGAAAGTACTAGAGGACGAATGGCATTTTGGATGTCTAATATTGGTATGATAGGTATGACAGTTGCTTTTGGAGTCGCTGGTGTTGTTCAAGTATATTTAGAACGAAAAATGAAAATGGAGTTTATGGAGGTTCAAAAAGAAGTTGAAATTCATTTCATCGTACTTATTATTTGTGCAACATTATTCATGACAGGGATTATTCTCTATTTCATTGACTTTTACAAGCATGGAAAACCAACAGATGAAGCCTTAGATACATCATCTACAGATTAAAAAAATTAGAAAAAATGAAAAAACATATAGTTTGTTTCACCATTACCTTGTTAATGGCCTTAAACTCTTTTGCCCAACAATTTGACTTATCAGCAGAGTTAAGACCACGTTATGAAAGTAGACAGGGCTACGGTACACTGTTAAATACTGACGAAGAGGGTGCTGATTTTGTCTCTCAACGAACACGATTAAATTTTGGATTTGTTAATGAGAATATGACTTTCAAAGTCGTCTTTCAAAATATTAGAGTTTGGGGAGATGTAGGTACTTTGTCTAGCGATGATAAAGCAACAGCATTACAAGAAGCTTGGGCAACATATAAGCTAAATAGTAAAGTGTCTTTTAAATTTGGACGTCAAGAAATAGTCTATGATGACCATAGAATTTTTGGTGATGTAGGTTGGACACAACAAGCAAGAAGCCATGATGCCTTTTTGTTTAAATATGTACCTAATGCTAATCATAGATTAGATGTTGGTTTAGCCTTAAATTCAGATTCACAATCTAATATAGATAACTTATACAGTAATGCTGCTGGATATAAATCATTTCAATACGCATGGTATCATGGAAGTTTCGATAAATTTGAATTAAGTGTTTTAGCTTTAAATACAGGAATTGAGTATTTAGAGAATGAAGGGATGTCTAACGAAAAGCAAACCATTGATTACATGCAGACAGTTGGTCCAAGATTGACTTATAAATCTGGTAAGTTTTCAGCAAATACTGCTGCCTATTTCCAATTAGGGAAGTCGTTAGATACAAATGTTAGTGCCTCTTATTTTGCAGGAGATGTTACTTATAATATAAATGACAATTTTAATATTGGTATTGGCGCAGAATATCTTTCTGGTAAAGACATGGACGATACAGATACTGATATAAAATCTTTTGCGCCATTATTTGGTACAAATCATAAATTTAATGGTTTTATGGATTATTTTTATGTTGGTAATTACGCAAATAATGTAGGCTTAACTGATATTTATGGGTCAATTGGCTATAAGAAAAACAAGTTTTCTGCTAAAATAACACCTCACGTCTTCTCAACTGCTGGAAATGTATTTAATGGGACAGAAAAAATGGATAACAATCTAGGTACAGAAATAGACCTAACGGTTGGTTATAAATTAGCAAATGATATTAACTTAAATGCTGGGTATTCTAAAATGTTTGCAACTGATACTATGGAGATTATAAAAGGTGGAGATAAAGATGAAAACAATTCTTGGGCTTGGGTGATGATTACCTTTAAACCTAAATTATTTTCACATACAGTACAGTAAGTCTAGATAATTAAATTTTTAAATAAGCCAGAGTCGAAATTTTAAAGGAAGATTGACTCTGGTTTTTTTAATATTAATTTGACTATAAAATTAACGAGTTTGAATGTGATATTTAATAATTAAATTGGTATAATCCGTAATAAAAACACAAAATGAGTAAACCATTTTATCAAGCAGTTGAAAAGGAAATCACCATTTTTAAACATACCTATAAGTGTAAGATTCCTTTTTTGTTAAAAGGCCCAACAGGAACCGGAAAGTCAAGATTTATTGAGTTTATGGCTTATGAATTAGACACTAAATTAATTACTATTTCCTGTCATGAAGAAACATCATCTACCGATTTAATAGGACGGTTTATTATTAAAGGAGCAGAAACAGTTTGGTTAGATGGCCCTTTAACTACAGCAGTTAAAGAAGGGCATATTTTATATTTAGATGAAATTGCAGAAGCAAGACCAGATGTTATTGTAGCCATTCACTCATTAACAGATCATCGTAGAGAATTATTTATTGATAAGTTAGGAAAAACAATTAAAGCGCATGAGAATTTTATGCTCGTCGCTTCGTTTAATCCAGGATATCAACGCGGTTTTAAAGAGCTTAAGCCTTCTACGAGACAGCGTTTTGTAGCTATTTCTTTTGATTATCCTACGGAAAAATTAGAAGCACAAATAGTAGTATCTGAAACCGGAATTCAGCCAGACGTGGCTAAAAAATTGGTAAACATTGCAACTAAAATTAGAAATCTAACAGAATTAGGTTTAACTGAAACCGTTTCAACCAGATTATTGGTAGATGCTGCTAAATTAATTCATACAGGCTTACCAAAAAGATTAGCAGTGCATGTTGCAGTTGTAGAACCTCTAACAGACGATTTAGAAGTTATTCAGGCTCTAAAAGATTTAAGTGATTTAATGATATAATTAGTACACCGTTTTAATTTACAGATGTAACCACTGAATATTAAAAGAAATGTTTGAGTTCGAACCAGATGAATATATTTTTACGAAGTTTGCTTTCTTTTTTAAAAAACGAAAAAGGAAAAAAGAAGCAGCATTAGAGCATGCTGTTTATTTAAGTGACCTCAAACCACGTTTAACCATTTTTGCTCGTGCTATTACTGGAGAAGCTATTGAAATATTTGAAGCAGAAAGAGAAGGGGGTTATAAAAACAACAACTTTTTCTTACCTGTTAAATTCTATGATTTATCTACAATAGAAGAGAATGTTTCCTTTTATTTATTCAGAATCTTGTACTTATCTGTTCAAAAAAATTTAGGTTTAAACTGGAAGGATAATGTAGAACATGATTTAAAAGAATCTCAAAAAAAAGCAGAAGAAACTGCAATAAAAGTACTTCAGAATTTATTTGAACAATTTCCAATAGCTGAAAGTTATTATAACAAATTCACTTCGCATTATAAAAGTTTAGAAACTTCAAAACAACCAGCAGATTATTCGTTTATCTATGGAAAATGGATGAAAGATACACCTAACGATGATACCAATAAACAGTTAAAAAATTTCACAGATAAGGTTAAGGAAGCCAATCAAGATCAAGCTAAAACAATTATCAAATCAAAAGCTGTAGAAGAGATTATATCTGTACAGATAGACCAAAAACAAATGGAAGATGCTGTATTGCAACATCAATTTGAAAAGGTAGAAACAGCAGAAGAGTTTGGTGGAAATTTTAGAGATATGGATGGTGATGATGATTTAGAAGATCATTCTAATGCTTTAGATGAGGTAAATATGAAACATACAGTTCGTGTAGATGATACTGCACATTCAGTATATCAAGCAGAATTTACTGAGAATACTACAATTGCAGAAAGCGCTGAACATGATAGTTCTGGACATCATATAACTTATGACGAATGGAATTATGCAGATAGACGTTATAAGGAGGATTTCTGTAAAGTATATCCTAAAACTCAGTTGCAAACAGATGTAGATTACTATAAAAAAACCTTAAACGATAATAGATCTACGTTAGTTGGTTTACGAAAAATGCTAGCAACAGTCAATAATAAATACCAGCAGAAAAAAAGGCAAACACAAGGCGAAGAATTTGATATTGATGCGATAACCGATTTGTTTATAGACGTGAAATCGGGACATACACCTTCAGAAAAAATTTATTTGTCTAAACGAAAAAAAGAAAAAGACTTGTCTATTTTACTACTTTTAGATGTTAGCTTGTCTAGTGATGGTTACGCAGCCGGAAACCGTGTGATAGATGTAGAAAAGCAGGTGTCTATTTTGTTTGGTGAAATTTTAGATGAGTTTAATATCGATTTTTCTATAGATTGTTTTTACTCAAAAACACGAAATCACTCTACATATCTAACACTTAAAGGTTTTGATGATGATTGGAAAACAGCAAAACATAGAGTAGGAGCTGTAGAACCAAGCGGCTATACTCGCATTGGTGCTGCTTTGCGTCATTCTGGTGCTTTGTTAGATAAAAGAAGTACCAAAAACAAATGGGTGATTTTAATATCGGATGGTAAACCAAATGATTACGATAAATATGAAGGAAAGTATGGTATTAATGATGTTAAGCAAGCCTTAAGAGAATTAAACGAACGCCAAATAAATTCGTATGCACTCGCTATAGAAGCCCAAGCCAAATATTATTTACCACAAATGTTTGGGCAAAATCACTACCAAATCCTTACTACTCCTGTAGAGTTATTGCAATCTCTTGTAAAGTTGTATGAGAAAATTAAGCATCAAAGTTAAGGCTATGCAGCATACTAATACAATAACTAGTCATCACATTATTAATAGCATTTTTTAAAGCATTTATGGAACTTTCAACTATACTTAAATCAATAGTTAAAAAATGACACTACAAGAAAAAATAATAAAGCTTAAAAAAGAGAAAAATGCTGTGATTTTAGCACATTATTATCAAAATCAAGATATCCAAGATATTGCAGATTATGTTGGAGATAGTTTGGGCTTATCGCAACAAGCAGTAAAAACTGATGCCAACATTATTGTCTTTGCAGGTGTGCATTTTATGGCAGAAACTGCAAAAATTTTAAATCCAGATAAAATAGTTGTATTACCAGATTTAAACGCAGGTTGTTCCTTGGCAGATTCTTGTCCAGCAGATACTTTTGAGAGTTTTGTAAAAGCACATCCTAACCATACTGTTATTACTTATATAAATTGTAGCGCTGAAGTAAAAGCACTAACAGATATTGTTTGTACCTCTTCTAACGCACTGAAAATTGTAAACTCTATTCCTAAAGATAAGTCCATAATTTTTGCTCCAGATAGAAACTTAGGAAAGTATATTATGAGTCAAACAGGTAGAGAAATGTTATTATGGGATGGTAGTTGCGTAGTACATGAAGCTTTTTCAATAGAAAAGCTAATTGAGCTTCATAAAAAATATCCAAAATATATAATTATTGCGCATCCAGAATCCCAAGAACACATTTTAAAAACAGCAACTTATATAGGCTCTACAGCAGGAATGATAAACTATGTTAAAGAAAACTCAGACAAAGGGTTTATTGTTGCTACCGAAGCTGGTATTTTGTATAAAATGAAACAAGAAGTTCCAAATACAGAATTAATTCCTGCACCTGCAAAAGAAGACAATACTTGTGCTTGTAGTGAATGTGCTTTTATGAAAGTAAATACTTTAGAGAAACTTTACAATTGTTTAAGGGATGAAAGTCCTCAAATACAGGTTTCTAAGGAGGTTATGGAAAAAGCATTAGTTCCAATTCAACGCATGTTAGAATTATCCGTTTAAGATGATTAAAACCAATTATTTAATAATAGGAGCTGGTGTTGCAGGACTTACTTTTGCTGTTAAAATGGCAGAAAGGTTTCCAAATAAAAGAATCATTATTGTTACAAAAGGTAATGAAGACGAATCTAACACTAAATATGCGCAAGGAGGTGTGGCAGTTGTATTAGACAATGAAGCCGATTCTTTTAAGCAACATATACAAGATACCCTTGTAGCAGGAGATGGTCTAAGTGATCCATCAGTAGTAGAAATGGTTGTAAAAGAAGGTCCTACAAGGCTTTCAGAGCTTATAAATTGGGGAGCCAATTTTGATTTAAATATCAAAGGAGATTTTGATTTAGGAAAGGAAGGTGGCCATTCTGCATATAGAGTTGTTCATCATAAAGATATTACTGGTTTTGAGATAGAAAGAACTTTATTGCAACGGGTTCATCAACTTTCTAATATTAGTTTATTATCTCATCATTTTGCAATAGATTTAATTACAGAACACCATCTAAAAAATAAAAAGACTAAAGAATTATCTTGCTATGGTGCTTATGCTTTAAATCAAAAAACAGGAAAAATTATTACAATTAAATCTGAAAACACCTTATTGGCTACTGGAGGAATAGGAACAGTTTATGGTCATACAACAAATCCTATTATAGCTACTGGAGATGGAATTGCAATGGCATATAGAGCAAAGGCAAAAATTAAAGATATGGAGTTTATTCAATTTCATCCTACGGCTTTATATAATGTAAAAGGAGGAACCTCCTTTTTAATTTCTGAAGCAGTAAGAGGTTTTGGAGCGCATTTAAAAAACAAAAAAGGGCATCGGTTTATGTTGGATTATGATGTTCGTGGAGAATTGGCTTCTAGAGATATTGTGTCACAAAGTATAGATTCTGAATTAAAAAAAACTGGAGACTCTTTCGTTTTTCTAGATTGTACTCATTTAGATAGTAAAGCCTTAAAAAAACATTTCCCAAATATCTATAATCATTGCCTTAAAAATCATATAGATATCCTTAAAGATTGGATTCCTGTAGTTCCAGCTGCACATTATCTATGCGGAGGAATTGTTGTAGATAAACACGGAAAAACTACTATAAACAACCTATTTGCATGTGGTGAGTGTACTAGAACTGGTTTGCATGGAGCAAATAGATTAGCTTCAAATTCATTATTAGAAGCTTTAGTGTATGCTCATAATATTTTTAAATATTTAAGTAAAAACCCAGAAAAACCAAATGATTTTTTAATACCTGAATGGAATGATGAAGGAACAAATATACCTAAAGAACATGTATTAATAACACATAATCTTAGTCAGCTTCAAGCATTAATGCGTGATTATGTTGGGATTGTTAGAAGCAATGATCGCTTAACAAAGGGAATAGATCATCTGGACTTTATCTATAAGGAAGTTGAACAATTATACAAAAAATCTGCTATAATGTCTTCACTCTGCGAGTTAAGAAATATGATTAACGTAGCCCACTTAATTATTGCTCAATCTATTGAAAGAAAAAACAATAAAGGAGGCTTTTATAATATTGATAATTAAAATGAAAACAACAACAATTATTAACTATAAAAATATTTACTATCCGCCTGGAGGAATTCTCATTTGGATAGTTATTTTTTTAGAATTGATCACATTCGGAATGGCTTTGATAGCTATGGTATATTCTAGCAAAGGCGAACCTGAAGTTTTTCATAATTCAAGATTACTTTTAAATAGTACTATAGGAGCTGTTAACACATTGTTTTTATTAGTCAGTGGCTTTTTTATGGCTCAATCAGTTCGTTTTTTTAAACAGCAAGCTATTTCTAAGGCATCTGTCTGCTTAAAACTTACGGTTTTAGGTGGTCTGTTATTTCTAGCATTAAAAGGTTTTGAATATTACGATAAAATTGAAATGGGTTATTCTATTGGCTATAACAACTTTTTTTCTTTTTATTGGATGCTCACATTATTTCATGTTATTCATGTTCTGGTTGGAATTGTAATATTACTAATCATGTATTTAGATATTCGTAAAAAAGGTGCTGAAGCTAGTTTAGAAAACATAGAAGCAAGTGCTGCATTTTGGCACATGTGCGACATAATTTGGATATTGTTATTCCCAGTAATTTATTTAATTTTTTAATATGAAGAGTTCATTAATAACATTAGTTGTATTAGTAATTTTAACAATATTATCTGCAGTTGTTTCTAATTATGTAACCAATTATGCTACAACAATAATACTAATACTAGCCGGATTAAAATTTATAGGAATAACGTATTTTTTTATGGATTTAATTAAAGCACATATTTTCTGGAGAATAATAATCGCTGCTTTTGTGTTTGTTATACTTACAATAATACTTGTAATTTATTAATGCCAATTTGAATATATAATTTCTTTAAAGAACATTACATACCCAAATTGTTATAACTATTTACCTCCAAAATTAATCATCTAACTTATCTTCAAAATTTTCTGGTTGATGGATGATTTCAAATTGTTTCAATTGAGTTTCAGTAGCTGATTTTTGAATTTCAGGAAATAAAATGCGCTCTTCAAACCTAATGTGTCTTTCTAATTCTTCTTCAATTTTATTCAATGTTGTGGCATCACCGTTTTGAGTAAATAAGCGTTTTAAGCGTCTGTGATCTGCCAAAGCACGTTTTACTAGCTTATGGTCTAAATCTAGAATAGGAAAGATGTGCGTTTCTTCGATTTCAAAATGCGGAATTAAATGGTTAGCAAAAAACCAATAGGCATAAACTCGTATGCGTTCTGGATCAATTTTTTTTCTGAAGCCAGATCTAATTTTCCAAGATAACAACAAACCATGATGATGCTCTCTGCTTAACGGCTGTAATGCTTTATGCCGTTTTTGAGGTCTTGTTTTCAATGTTTTTGTGCTTAATAATATTTAATAAAAGGAAACTGATGCCTAAAGGCAGTAAAATGCTAAAAAGGAATAGCAGGCTATAGTAATTTGTAATTATTCCGCTTCCTAAGTAAAACTTTATGCCTTGAATAAGTAAGAGGACTTCGGTTAATGCAAAACCCAAAATAAAACTGTAAATGCCAATATATAATGTTTTAGAATAGTTTATCAATTCACTTTTCAGAATAAAAGAAAATAAAAACCCAGAAATTACACCCAACATTAATAAATGAATAAAACCAATCACAAAATTACGATGAGAATACACAACTTGCGAAAACTCTGGTAAGATAGACAATAGCTGAAATAAGACTTTTAGTATAAAACCAAAAATTGCAAAACTGAATAAGTAAAATAGAAGTTTAGTTTCCTTTTTTAGCACTTGGTGTAATTTGGGTTTTATAAGTTTAAGAAACGTATATAGTGCAACTACTTGCAGAATTACACCTACACCGTTAAACCATAATAATATATTATGTGGTGCAAACCATTGAATTGGCAAGGCAAAAGTTAATAGTGTTGATACTATTAATAACCTAAAAAACTGCCTAAATTGTTTAGAGTATTCAATATTTAGTAGGTGAAAAAAAATAGCGATAACTGCTATTAAAAACCAACCGTTAAACTGAAAATGTAAAAATAACTGTATGGCAATTTGATAAAAAGCTGAGGCTTTACCCAACAACCCTACTGAAAGACCCAAGCACCAAACTCCTAATGTTGATAATAGCATAAATAGGAGTGAAGCCTTTAAAAGTAATGTTGTAACTTTCGATTTTGCTTTGTGATGTATCCATATTAAATAAACAAAATAGTAACTGCATAAAATGTGCAATGTTGAAAATGTGATAGAAATAACACCATAACCTTGAAACGGAAAACTAAACATCATGCCAATTACAGCAAACTGCGTTAACCAAAATAACCTATTGTAGATTGGCTTTTTTTCTGGCACAAAATAATGAACAATACAGACGTACAGCATTAAATATACCCAGCCTAACATCGCAACATGAGAGTGCGCGTGGGTTAAAAACCGATAGTTTACACCTACAGATTCTAAAAAAGAATAGCGTAATGCCAAACCCATTAAAGCAGCTACAATAAAGTTAATTAAGCATATTACAACATTTGTTTTTTGCATAGGTTTAAACTTCCAATTTTTTGAAATTTAGTAATTTAAAAGAAAAATCCCAGAATGTTTAATGATAAACATTTTAGGATTTTTTCATGAAACAAAATTTAATATGGGCTTGCTATTAACTAAACTGTTGTTCTAATTTTATTGCTTCAGGAAACAAAATATTGTTTTCTAAGTGAATGTGCAAATGCAGATCTTTTTCAAATTCATCGAGCATTGCATAAGTAACTTTGTATGTATTGCATGCATCTGCTGGTGGATTGTAATTATCTGTAAGTTCTGCTATATCTCTAAAACGTTGTCCTTCGTTATCGTGCTCTTCCATCATCATAGTAATTGGGTTTTCAACCGTACCGAACTGTGGAGATTGTATAGCTCCATTCTCTAATTTTGCTTTTACCATCTTTTTTACAAAAGGGAAGAGGATGAGTTCTTCCTTTTTCATGTGTGAAGCTAACTCACCAGCCGAAGCAGTAAAGAGTTCATTGATCTTAAATAATTCTGGATGACGTTCTCCATGCACACGACCAAGTTTATCTAAAAACTGACGCAATACTGGGATTTTCTCTTCAACATATCTGTGATGCTTCTTTTCAATATATTCCACTAACAAGTCTAATGGCCACGATTTATAATCAATCGTTTCACCTCTTTTGTTGTTCAAAACCGTATTAATTTCATCCATTAATATAGTGCTATCTATGCCTTTTTTATTGCAAGCTTCTGCGACTGTTCTATTACCATTACAACAGAAGTCAATCTTGTATTTTGAAAATATTGCTGCTGTTCTAAAGTCGTCTGCAACATATTGACCAATGGGTTTTTGTAAATTATTTTGTAGTGTTTCCATGTTGTTTTTATTTCGGATAAAACTATCCTATTTGTAATTAATTTTTTTTATATTTTTAAAAATGAAACTCCAGATTTAATGTCTAAAGCAAGCTGTTCTAGGTTTGTGTTTTCTAACAGATTTTTAAGTTCAGTTCTAATGACATTAAATTTATCGTGTACCGGACAAGGGCGTTTTTCATCACAGGTGTGCAAACCTAAACCACAACCAGTATATATTTGGTCTCCATCTAGGGCATTTACAATTTGGGCTAAATTGATTGTTGAAATTTTATTTTTTTCAATTTCAAAACCACCATAAGCACCTTTAATAGAGTTAATAATATTATGCCTCACTAAGTTTTGAAGAATTTTTGCGGTAAAGGCTACAGGAGAATCTATTTCTTTAGCAATCTCTTTTAGACTGACACGTTGTCTTTGATAAGAGTGTGTTGCTATAAAAATTGTAGCTTTAATTCCGTATTCGCAAGCTTTTGAAAACATAAATGTTAATTTATAAATACAAAGGTACTAAGATTTATTAAATAGGATATAAATGTCTTAATTAACATTATGTTAAAATTAGAGGTTAAACACTTTCTTCAGCAAAATGAATGCAGATATTTAATGTTTCCTTTACATCTTGAATAGTTGTCCTTGGATTAATTAAACACATTCGTAAAACCACTTGATTTTGTAATATAGTAGTGACAAGTAAGGCTTCTCTAGAAGCAACTATTTTTTTAGAAATTTCTTGGTTAATAGCATCTATTTTTCTCTCAGAATAAGAGTTGCCAATAGGATTGTACCTAAAATTTACAACAGCCAAAGTAGCAGGTGAAATGACTTCCCAGTTTGCACTTTTTCTTAAATAGTCCTCTATTTCTTCTGCTAAATCGATAGAATAAGTGACCGCTTTTTTAAAGGCATTAAGACCAAAGGTTTTCATAGACATATAAAACTTTAAAGCTCTAAAACGTCGTGTTAGTTGTATACCATGATCATAAAAATTAATTTCAGATGTGTTACCTTCAATATCTCTTAAATATTCTGGTTTCTCACTAAAAGCTTGACTTAACCATTTATGGTTTCTAACTAGTAAACAGCCCATCTCATAAGGTTGATACATCCATTTATGAGGATCTATAGTTAGCGAATCTGCTTTTTCAATTCCTTTTAATAATTGACTTCCTTTTTTAGATAAAAAAGCAGCAGCTCCATAAGCACCATCAATATGAAACCAAAGTTTTTCTGCTTTGCATATTTTAGCAATTTCATTTAAGGGATCTACACTTCCTGTATTTGTAGTGCCAGCAGAGGCGATAATACAGAACGGCTGGAGACCTTCTAACCTATCTTTAGCTATTGCATTTTTTAGTTTGTTAATAGACATTTTAAACTCAATATCTGTAGGTATAATTCTTACTTGTTCTTTTTTAAAGCCGAGAACTCGTATCGCTTTAATGTTTGATGAATGTGCTTGGTCTGACATGTATATGCTAGCCTTTGAGAAATCATCACCGCAGCATTGTCTTCTGGCTGTTACTAGTGCTGTTAGATTAGCCATAGAACCTCCACTTGTAAAAATCCCTCCTCCTTTTTTTGTAGGAAACTTAAAGAGTTTCAATAACCAATTCATGCTTACTATTTCTAGTTCTGCAGCAGCAGGCGAAGCTGCCCAACCTCCAGAAAAAATATTGAATCCCGTTGCTAATGTATCTGCCATTACACTTACATAATTACTGGGTCCAGGTACAAAAGAGTAAGATTTTGGATGCGATACAATATTGCTATTTGGTAAGACTTTTGTTACCACAAAATCTAAAACATCTTGATAATAAGTTGCTTCTTTGGGTATCTCCATATTAAATAGAGAATCCATTTCTTTTCTTGAAGCATAGGCTACAGGTTTTTTTTCATGTTCTGTATCAAAATGTTCTACAATTGCATCAATAACCTGATAGCCATATTGTTTCATGTCATCTCTGCTCAATTGCAATTTATGCGAGTTTTTGTTCATTTTCTAGAGTATTTTTTAATGACATTCTATAGCACTAGTAGTCATTTTAACTAATAGTGATGGAGAGAGGTAAGGGATCCCTAATCCTAAACCACGAAGAATAAATAAAACTCCAATAATAACCACGAAAACAGGAATCGCTTTTTGGATGCGTTGCTTTATAGTAGTGTTTAAAAATTTACCTAAATAGATCGCTGTGGTCATTAAAGGAATAGTACCTAGTCCAAATAAAACCATATACAAGCTTCCTTCTAACAAACTACCTGTTGCAATAGCACCAAATACAGCCATATAAACTAATCCGCATGGTAAGAAGCCATTTAAAAAACCAATAGTTAAAAAAGTATCTGCGGATTTCTTTTTTAAAGCTTTACCTAGTGATGATTTTACTTTTGAAATAATTTTATTTAGTGGTCTAGACAAGTTGTATTTACCCAAAGTTTTATAAGGAATTAAAACCAAAACAATCATTAAAACACCGATTACAATTGATAATTGTTGTTGAATACCAAAGATGTAAAGGCTTTTTCCAATTAGGCCAGAAATGAAACCTAATAAGCTATAAGCTAGTAACCTACCAAAATGATAAACTCCAATTTGACTAACTTTTGTAAACGAGTTAGAGCGATCTACAGGCAACATAAAGGCAATAGGGCCACACATACCAACGCAGTGTAAACTTCCTAATAAACCTAATATGAGTGCAGATACTAACATTTAATATATAATATCTGTTTTGTACATATAATCTTGATTTTTATAAGTCCAATCGACTTTAATGTTCCAACGACCATCTAACAAACTATTGTCAGGTATGAGCAAATTGTGGTTAGATAATGAAATAGAAATTTCAATATCTAATTGCTTATTAGATGGTCTATATAGGAACACTTTACCTTTAATATTATTACTTTCTAAATCTTTTGGAAAACTGATAATTATACCTTCATTGGTTTTTTGCCAACTTACATTTGATGCGAGGTCTTTTGCATTCTCTTCTTTATTAATATCTTCTTGATATTTTAGTTCTTGTTGATAATAATCTTCAACAACTAAATCATGATCATACTTTTTATTTGTACTCATATTAATAACGAAGTACATAATAAATGATATAAAACATACAAAAGAAATAACTATAGCTGTTCCCCAATTTATTTTCATCTCTTTATTTCCTGAGTATACAGGACTCTTTTTTTTAAATTTACTATCCTAAGCTTAACTCAGGATCGCATTAATTTATTTTAAAATCAATTATAACTTCGAGGGCCTAAGAAACCGACATTAGTAGTCTCTATTAATTCACCTTTGCTATACACATCAATTCTCAATTTATTTTTATCTCCAGACAAATCACTTTGCTTCAGCTCTATAAATAAAGTACCCTCTGCGATACCTTGTGGCTCAACAATAAATGTTTCAGACGTGGAAACGATATGTATTGTACCTTCCCATCCTCTTAGTTTAAAGCTTAAATCATTTATTTCTTTAGAGGTTTTGTTTACCAATTTAAAGGTATAAACATTACTAATAATACCATTGTCTTTATGTTCGTAAAGTTGGCCTGGTAATCTTAAGATTCTGGCTTCAACATCATTTCGCAATGCGAGCATTCCTGCTAATACTCCAATTAATATTATTAATACAGCAATGTACCCTTTTAAACGCGCTGTAAGTTTAAAGGGCTTTTTTTTCTCTATATTATCTTCACTAGTAAAACGGATTAAACCTTTAGGCAGGTTTATTTTTTCCATTATGTCATCACATTCATCTATACATGCTGTACAGTTAACACATTCTAATTGTGTGCCATTTCTTATATCTATACCTGTAGGACAAACGTTTACACATTGTACACAATCAATACAGTCTCCATGGCCTAATGCTTCTCTATCTTCTTTTTTTCTAAATTTCTTTCTGCCATTTTCTGCTTCACCACGTTTATAGTCGTAAGCAACAACAACAGACTTATTATCTAATAGTACTCCTTGCAAACGTCCATAAGGACATGCTATAATACAGACTTGTTCTCTAAACCAAGCAAAAATAAAATAGAATACGGCTGTGAATATTAATAATGGAACGAGTGTGCCCATATGCTCAAAAGGGCCTTCAATAATATATTTTAGAAGTTGATCTCCACCAATTAAATAGGCTAAAAACACATTAGCAATTAAGAAAGAAATTACTAAAAAGATGAACCATTTAAGCAGGCGTTTTCTGATTTTTTCTGCATCCCATTTTTGACGTTGTATACGCATTTGTTTGTTTCGATCTCCATCAATCCAATATTCAATACGTCTAAAAACCATTTCCATAAAAATGGTTTGCGGACATATCCATCCACAAAATATACGTCCAAAACCAACTGTAAATAGTGTTATAAAAATAACACCAATTAGCATAGAGACAACGAATAAATAGAAGTCTTGTGGCCAAAAAGGGAAGCTAAAAATATTAAAACGTCTTTCTAATATGTTAAATAAAAGAAATTGGTTGCCATTAATTTTAATAAAAGGTGCAGTAAATAAGAAGACTAATAAGAAGTAACTTACTAATTTTCGTTTTTCGTAAAAAAATCCTGAAGGCTTTTTAGGAAATATCCATTTACGCTTACCATTCTCATCAATGGTGCTTATTGAATCTCGAAAAACTTCATTTTCTGGAGCTTCCATTTTTAAATAGCTTAGATGAGTTATTAGAAACTACTTTTGGAGCAGTTTCAGTAATTGTTAGATCGTTTTTGATCTATTCTTTTCTGTTTATTCTACCCAAATATCTCCTTCGGCTGCTTTTGGTTCTGCTGGTGTTGTCCCTTTAAATTGTAAGACGTAACTTGATATCTGTGCTATTTCTAAAGGTTTTAATTCAGATTTCCATGCTACCATACCTTTACCGTCTCGTCCTCCTTCAGAAATAGTTTTGAACACATTTTTAATACCACCACCTAAAATCCAATTTTGGTCTGTTAGATTTGGTCCAATTCCACCTCCTCCATCAGCTTTATGGCAAGCCACACAATTAGTTTCATATATGGTTTTTCCTGCATTTAAGTCTGAAGTTTCAGTTAATACCTCAACCGTATTATAGTCCACTAACCCCTTGGCTGTTTTCTTGTATTCTTTAATAGCACGATTGGCTTCAGCATATTCTGTTTCATATTCTACAAATTGGTCATCGGCATTAAAAACATGATAGCGCACCATATATACAACAGCAAAAACTATAGAGAGATAAAAGGTGTAAACCCACCATGGTGGTAGATCATTGTCTAATTCTTTTATGCCATCATAGTTATGGTCTAGTATAATTTCACCTTCCTCTTCAATAGGTTTACTTTTTCCTACTAATTTTGAATAAAGTGTGCTTAACTTGTTAAATTGAGGAGTTTTAGTTCTTGAGGCTAAATACCGTTCTTTTCCTTTTTCCTCTAAACTTTGATAAAGGATATTATCTATTGAACCAACAATACCTTCTATAGCTATAATTACTAAGAATACAAGCAATAAGAATAATAAGATTATTGGTTGCTCTATAAAGGCAGGTTGGTCACCTGAATCTACAAAGTACTCTACGAGTCCGGCAATAATAAAAAACATTAATGGTACTCTAATGTATGATGGAATTAAATTTCTCATAATAGGGTGTCGTTTTCGTTATCTAATGGTAAGTTGCTAACAGTGGTTATATAATCTTTCTTAGCTGTAATTACCCAATAAAAGAGTACTACAAAAAATATAAAGAATATTAGAAGAGAAATTATAGGGTATATTTCTATACCTGTAATGCTTTCCATATGGTTTTTGACAAATTTTAGCATGATATACTTAGTTTTGAGCAGTTTCGTTAATAATATCTTTTACTTTTATATCAGTACCTAAGCGTTGTAAGTAAGCAATCATTGCAACTATTTCTCGATTACGCATTTCTATAAATTGGTCTCCACCTGCTGCTTTATCAGCTTCATAAGATGTTACAAAATCTGGATCGTTATAAAGATTTTTTTCAATTTTCGTACCTTGTTCTAGCATAGAAGCTTGAGCATTTGCAATCTCTTCTTCTGTATATGGAACGCCTAGTGTGACCATAACTTCCATTTTCTTTTCAGTAAATGACTTATCTAATTCACTGCCTTCACCTACAATTAGCCATTTATAAGATGGCATAATTGATCCACTCGACGTACTTTGAGGGTCGTACATGTGGTTAAAGTGCCAGTTGTCAGAATACTTTCCACCAATTCTATGTAAATCTGGTCCTGTACGTTTACTTCCCCAAAGGAAAGGATGGTCGTACACAAATTCACCAGCTTTAGAATATTCACCGTAACGCTCTACTTCACTTCTAAACGGACGTATCATTTGCGAATGGCAACCTACACATCCTTCTCTAATATAAAGATCTCTACCTTCTAGCTCTAGAGGAGTATATGGTTTTACACTACTAATAGTAGGGATGTTAGATTTTACTACAATAGTTGGAATAATCTGAACGATACCACCAATTAAAATAGCTACAGTTGCATATATAGTTAATAAAACTGGCTTACGCTCTAACCAGGTGTGCCAGCCTTCTCCTGCTACACGTTTTTTAGATACACGCTGTAATGCTGGTGCTTCAGCTAATTCATCTGTTACTTTATGTTCAGATTTTACAACGGTCATTATGACGTTATATACTAAGATGAGCATACCTATAATAAATAATGTACCACCAATAGCACGCATCCAATACATAGGCATTATTTCTGTTACAGTTTCTAAAAAGTTACCGTAAACTAATGTGCCATCTGGATTAAATTGTTTCCACATACTAGCTTGTGCGAAACCTGCAACATACATTGGTAGAGCATATAATATGATACCTAAAGTGCCTATCCAAAAATGGACATTAGCCAAACCAATTGAGTGTAGTTTTGTTTTAAATAATCTTGGGATTAACCAATAGATCATACCAAAGGCTAAGAAACCATTCCATGCTAAGGCACCAACGTGAACGTGAGCTATAATCCAATCCGTAAAGTGTGCAATAGCATTTACATTCTTTAGAGATAGCATTGGGCCTTCAAAAGTTGCCATACCATAACCTGTAATGGCTACAACCATAAATTTTAAAACAGGATCTGTACGAACTTTATCCCAAGCTCCACGTAGGGTTAATAAACCATTAATCATACCTCCCCAAGATGGCGCTAATAACATAATAGAGAATGCCACACCTAGATGTTGAGCCCATTCTGGTAATGCTGTATATAATAAATGGTGAGGTCCTGCCCAGATGTATATAAAGATTAATGACCAAAAGTGAACAATGGATAAGCGATAAGAATATACAGGTCTATTTGCTGCTTTAGGAACAAAGTAATACATTAAACCTAAGAAAGGAGTGGTTAAGAAAAATGCAACTGCATTATGTCCATACCACCATTGTACTAAGGCATCTTGAACACCTGCATATACCGAATAACTTTTAAGTCCGCTTACTGGTAATGCTAAACTATTAAAAATATGTAAAACAGCAACGGTTACAAAAGTTGCTATATAAAACCAAATAGCTACATACAAGTGACGTTGGCGACGTTTTAATATGGTACCAATCATGTTTACACCAAAGGCGACCCAAACTAAGGCAATAGCAATATCAAATGGCCATTCTAATTCAGCATATTCTTTTGAAGTAGAATACCCAAGAGGTAATGTAATAGCAGCTCCAACTATAATTAGTTGCCATGCCCAAAAGTTGAAATTACTTAGAAGGTCACTAAACATTCTAGCTTTTAGTAAACGTTGCAGAGAATAGTATACTCCAGCAAAAATTGCATTACCTACAAAGGCGAAGATTACAGCATTTGTGTGTAGTGGTCTAAGACGACCAAAACTTAACCACGAAATACCGTCAGTCATATTTGGGAATAAAAACATAAAAGCGAGTAGAAGACCTACAAGCATTCCAACAACGCCAAAAACAATAGTTGCGTAGAGGAATTTTTTAACGATTTTATTATCGTAATAGAATTGTTGCATTTCCATATTAAATATAATTAGTCAGTTTTTGTTTTTTTTGATTGTTCAGTTTGAGGTTTTACTAACTCATCTTCAAAAAGCATGCGTACAGAAGGTGTATAGCCATCATCGTATTGACCAGACTTTACTGCAACTAAAAAGACAATAAAGAATGCGACGCCAACAATAACGCTTACAGTTAGTAAAATATAAATAACACTCATACCTACTTGAAGTTATTGCTCAAAATTACTGTTGAACTTGTTTTTAAAACATGATTTTTGTCATGTTCAAATAATATTTTCCTATTCCTAAGTCTATAAAAAAACTTCCCTAAAGGAAGTGTTTTTATAGACTTATTTTAATTTTCGTCCTAAAAGATTCGTAGCAATTGTTGTAAATATAACAATACTAATAGAGCTAAAAGGCATTAGTATAGCTGCTACCACAGGTGCTAATTGACCAGTAACTGCAAAGTATAGCCCAATAATATTATAAAAAAATGAAAGTACAAAGCTCCATTTAATAATTTTTATAGCAGATTTTGAAGCTAAAATATAATCATAGAGTTGCTTAAATTTAGATGCATCTAAAATAGCATCACATGCAGGTGAGAAGACGTTAACATCTTCAGATATAGCAATACCAGCATTACTTTGAGCTAAAGCACCAGCATCATTTAATCCGTCACCAATCATCAATACTTTTGCACCTTCAGATTGATGGTATTTTATAAATTCTAATTTGTCCTCTGGCTTCTGATTAAAGATTAATTTTGTTTTAGCAGGTAATAGTTTTTTCAAGTTTTCAAGTTCACCTTCATTATCGCCAGATAGAATAACTAAATCAAAATGTTTTTTTAACTGATTAAAGAGTTTAGAAACCCCTTTTCTGTAACTATTATAAAATGTGTATTTACCTTTGTAGGTATTGTTACTACTAATGTGTACTGTAGTATTTAAAACTGTGGCCTCTTTAAGGTTTCCAACAAAACTGGCAGATCCTATTTTTAGGCTTATATTTTTATGTTTTGCGGTAATACCTTTTCCAATATGTTCTTCAAAAGTGTCGAGCGTTACAATATTATTCTCTTCTAAAATAGTATATAATGTTCTACTTAATGGATGATTAGAGCCACGGAGCGAATTTTTTAAGACTAAAGATTCTTGCTTAGACAATAATTCGCCATCATATTCAGCATTATTATTTTTATTAGATGTAATTGTTCCTGTTTTATCAAAAATTACGGTGTCAATTTGAGCAAGTTGCTCTATAACATTGGCATTTTTTATGTAAAATTTAAGCTTTCCGAAGATGCGTAATAAGTTTCCAAAAGTAAATGGTGCAGATAGTGCTATAGCACAAGGGCATGCTATTATAAGTACTGCTGTAAAAACGTTCATAGCTTTACTGGCATCTGTAAACAACCAAAATGTTGTTGCAATAACTGCGATAGTTAAAATAGCAATAGTAAAGTGTTTACTAATGTTGTTGGTAATATTTGTAAAGCCATCTTCCTTGTTTTTGTTAAAGACATCGTTACTCCATAATTGTGTTAAATAACTTTGCTCTACAGATTTTAAAACTTCGAGCTCTATAACTCCTGCGGTTTGTTTGCCGCCAGCAAAAAGTTTGTCTCCAGATTGTTTAGAAAGTGTTTGAGACTCGCCAGTAACAAAACTATAATCTATTTTAGCTTTGCCATTTATTAATATTCCATCTACAGGAATTAACTCTTGATTTCTTATAAGAATTCGATCGCCTTTTTCAATATCATAAACTTGAATGGTTTCCTCATAGCCTTCTTTATTAATCTTAGTTATTGCAATTGGGAAGTACGATTTATAATCGCGTTCAAAGGATAGAAAATCATAGGTTTTTTGTTGAAAAAACTTTCCAACCAAAAGGAAGAAAATTAATCCTGCTAAACTATCAAAAAATCCAGAACCTAGGTCAAATGCGATTTCAACAGTGCTTCTTATGAATAAAACAGAAACTCCAAGAGCAATTGGCACATCGATATTTAAAATTTTTGCTTTTAAACCTTTAAAGGCAGAGATAAAATAGTCTTGAGCAGAATAAAAGACAACAGGTAATGACAATGCAAACATTAACCATCGAAATAATGGTTTATACTGTTCTAACCAAAACTCGTTGACTTCAAAATATTCAGGAAATGATAAAAACATGATATTTCCGAAGCCAAACCCAGCAACACCAAGTTTGTATATTAGTGTTCTGTTGATATGCTTTTTTCTAGATTTAAAATCCTCTAAACTAATATAAGGTTCATAACCAATTGAACTTAGTAAAAGGACAACCGACTTTAAATTTGTTTCAGAAGAATTATAAGTGACGCGAACCGTTTTTTTTCCAAAATTAACTTGAGAATCTGAGATATTAGGATTCAACTTCTTTAGGTTTTCTAGAATCCAGATACAAGAACTACAATGTATATGTGGAATGTAAAGCGTAGAAATTTCTATGCTATCACTTCTAAATTCGGTGAGTTTTTCTATGATGTTTTCTTGGGATAGAAAATCGTATTTACCTTCAATTTCTTTAGGAATTGCACCAGGTGAATTTTGTAAATCGTAATAACAGGTTAAATTGTTTTCGTTAAAAATTTCGAAGACAGTTTTACAACCATTACAACAAAATGTTTTGTCTTGAAACGTAATGATATGGTTACCACAGTTATCACCACAATGAAAACAATTGTTGTTTTTCATTTTAATTTGCTCATTTTATACCTAAATCAAAGATTACACAATATAGGATTTAAAAATATGATATTTGTCATGTATTAGTTATATTTGAAATGGCTATAAAAATCAATTGGTATGAGTAAATGTGAATCCTGTATTGTTAAAGAATTTAATTCTTTAAAATCCTTAACCCGAGATGAATTGATGCGTGTTTCGGCTTGTAAAACAGGAAAGGTCTATAAAAAAGGACAAATTATTTTTGAAGAAGGAGACACTTTAAATGGAGTGTATTGTGTTAAAGACGGGGTTTGTAAGTTAACCAAATTAAGTGAAAATGGTAAAGATCAGGTTGTGAAATTGGTGGTAAAAGGAGGTCTTTTAGGAAAACGTTCATTAGTTTCTAATCAAGTTACAAATCTAAGCGCTGTGGCATTAAATGATATGGAAATGTGCTTTATTCCAAAAAGTGAAATTATGAAAGATTTGTCTAGAAATGCAGATTTCACCATGGACGTATTAAAGAAAATGGCTGATGATTTAAAAGATTCTGATAATTCCTTAGTTAATATGGCGCAAAAATCTGTAAAGCGTCGAATGGCTGAGATACTAATTTATATTCATGATAGTTTTGGTGTAGATGAGACAGGTTATTTGAATATAATTATTTCTCGAGAAGATTATGCTAGTATTGTTGGTACAGCTACGGAATCTGCAATTAGAATCTTATCTCAATTCAAAAAAGAGGGATTAATATTAACATCTGGTAAGCGTATAAAGATTGAAGACCATAGAAGTCTTAAATTGATCGAATAAAAGATGCCTGTAAAATCAATTTGTTACATTTTCTAAAGATCATATAAACTTAAACTGATTATTCACGATTCTGAAAATAAATTTAGAATGATAAAATTAACTTTTAATTCTTCTTCTTAATCAATACTAAATATCTTAATTTCTTTAAATGGATTTATTTGTAACTGTTTCGTACTAGTTTTATAATCATTCCATTCTTTACTGAAAAACGCATTCGTTTCACCCAATAGTTTATCTAAAGCATCTTTTGCTTGCTTAATTAAAGTGGTTTCAGTTGAGGTTAATCCTGTTTGGCTATTGTACACATAGTTTGTTGCTAAGCCAAGACGTTGTAATGGTGTTACTTCAGGGTTTCTTGTTATTCCTTGCCGCTTATCAACTTTGCCCAAATACTTATTAATAAGACTATCAATTGCTTTTACAATTTCCTTTGAAGCTTTTATTTGATCTTTATAAGCAACTTTATCTAATTTAGTTAAATCGGTTTTATATTTCTCTGCAATAGTTTTGCTCTCTAAAAGTTGCTTCACTGCGTTTGCAGATGTTTCTTGCATTTTCTCTAGTTGTTTAGCTGCAGCATATACTTCATCTGTATTCTTTTGAGAAACGTCTAATCTTGGGTCAGATTCTATAGTAACTATAGTTTCAGACATCATGTCTCCATAATGCAGAACAGCTTTATAGGTTCCAGGTTTTACGCTTACACCTCCAGATTCTCTGGTTTGTTTTCTTATTCTTCGAGAAGGTCTGCTTACTCCAGCTTCATCCATATACCAAGTCCATTTATAAACTCCGTTTTCTTTAGGTGTTTTAGTTTTTAAAGTTCTTATTAAACGATTTCCATCATATAATTTAAGTGTTAAAGAATCCCATTTAACTTTAGAGTCCTCTTTTTCAGAATCCATGTCTGTATCTGAGTCATCAGATTCATCTTTGTCGGAATCTTCATCCTTTATATCCTCTTTTGGCATTTCCTTTTTATTGAATAAATATGAAAAACTAGCACCTTCACCACGATTTTCACCATGATACATTGCGTCTGCACCAAAGCGACTACCTGTTGGTTGCTGATATGCTGCTTGGTAAGCTGTTGGTGGATTAAACAATTTAATGTTTGAATTAATTACAGATTTACTCCTTGCCATTTCTCGCAATGGTCTAATATCATCCAAAACCCACGCTGCACGTCCAAAAGTCCCAATAACCAAGTCATGTTCCCTTGGATGAATTACTAAATCTTTTACTGATGTTGTAGGGAAGCCTTCCGTCCATTTTGTCCATTTCTTTCCTGCATTTATTGAAACATATAAACCATCATCAGTTCCTAAAAAGATAAGATTAGGTTCAATTAAATCTTCGACTATAGCTAAAGTGTAGCTTTGTACATCATTTTCGTCAACGATACGTTCCCATGTTTTTCCGTAGTTTTTTGTTCGGTAGGCATACGGAGTATAATTAAATCGCCTATAATCATTAGCTATTAAAAGTGCTTCCCCTTTATTTTTATTTGATGCTTTAATTTGGGCAATCCAACTTCCTGCTGGTAATCCCTTAATATTTTTAGAAACGTCTGTCCAAGAGTTTCCTCCATCTTTTGTATAATGCACACGACCATCGTCAGTACCAACCCATAACATATTTTTTTCAACTTCTGAAGGTTCAATTACTAATATGGTAGTATAATTTTCAGCACCTGTTGCATCCATACTCAGTCCTCCACTTTCAGATTGTTTTTGTTTCTCTGGGTCGTTAGTCGATAAGTCTGGAGAAATTATAGTCCATGTTTCACCTTTGTCTATTGATTTGTGAACAAACTGACTACCAAAGTATAATGTACTATTATCAAAAGGGTCAATATTTATGGCAGAATTCCAATTGAAGCGTAATCGAACATCTGGATCTGAATGGGTTGGTCGTACACCATAATTATTTCCCGTTTGCCAATCGTATCGACTTACAAAACCTTGTTGACTCATTGACCAACCGTAACGCGAATCATCTTTGTCTGGTACCACATCGAAACCGTCACCAAAACTAATTTCTTGCCAATAACTATTTCTTATGCCTTGAGCTCTCCAAACATAAGCAGGACCTCTCCAAGACCCATTGTCTTGCATTCCAC
>TARA_R110002124_G_scaffold287328_5_pt1 | contig 32747 bp, 28 predicted proteins | sample TARA_R110002124 | Tara Oceans TARA_R110002124 (sample SAMEA4397445) | marine metagenome | biome: Polar Biome; feature: [SRF] surface water layer (ENVO:00010504); material: water (ENVO:00002006), including particulate matter (ENVO:01000060) such as... | depth 5 m
TGGGTCGGGTTAAATCACACGTCCACCTGTTTGCCAAAGATCAGCATTAGTGCCTAATTTTTCTTTTAAAGGCAATGTTATCTCATTCAAATGGCTTATCATATCTGTGGTAAGCTGAACGTCCATTGTTTTAAGGTTTTTTCTAACTTGCTCTGCATTTCTACCTCCCACAATTGGTGCAGCAACCCCTTTTTGAGCTAGAAGCCAGGCTAGACTAAGGTTTCCCATAGACACATTGGATTCATCAGCAAACTTTTTAATTTCTTTAATAGTTTGAAAGGTTAAATCCTCACACCCTTCGTCCTGATGTCTCGCTTGAGATCTATCTTTTGAAAAGTGTCTTGTTCTTGCTCTATCATCAGGAACTTGTTCAGCAGAATCAAATTTCCCGGTTAATAAGCCTTGCATTATGGGAGAATAACATAAAATTGGCACATTATCAGATATACACTGAGGAAGAATATTGTATTCTATCGCTCTAAAAATCAAATTATAGGCCATTTGATTGCTACTGACGGTAAAACCTGATTCTTTGCAAGTATCTAAGCTTTGATTCCCAAAATTAGAAACGCCATATGCCCTAATTTTCCCATCATCTTTCAATTTCTGGAGTGCTCCTAAGGTATCTACCAAAGGAATGTCGGGGTTTGGCCAGTGAAGCTGATAAAGATCTATATAATCCGTCTTAAGGTTTTTCAAACCTTTTTCACATGCTTTGATTACATTTTCGGGCAGAAAATCCTGAGGACCTACTTTAGAAGCAATAATCATCTCTTTTCTTTTATCTCCCAATGCCTCTGCCAATAAATTCTCAGAAGCACCATTGCCATAGGCCTCAGCTGTATCAAAGGTTGTTATCCCATTGTCAAACGCTTCGCGCATGGCCTCCAATGAATCCTTTTTATCCTGATGCCCCCAATTAAAACCTCCTACAACGGCCCAACAACCAAAAATCAATCTTGAAATTTCAAAATCGGTGTGGGGCAATTTATAATTTTCCATAATAACTAATATTAATTTATTGTTGAGATAATTTTTCTATTTAGTCCACTCAGTAACTATAAAAATATTGGCATTTTATTATTTAAATACACATTTTATGAATACAAAGTGGTTGTCATGGGTTTATGTTTCTTCTCACAAAACTAGCGAAATATGCTATTTTGAGTGTTAATCTTAATTAAACCCGAAATATGCAATAGACAATCTATTACATAATCCGCGTTAAAATATATGCTGCAATAAGCATCCAAATTTTAATCTATTTACAAATTGATTTTGAAGAATCAGCTAAATGCCATTAATTCTTAAAAGCCAAACCTTGTAGGAAACCACTAATAAAAGCAGCTTGCTTAGTCCTGGTATCTTCACCAAAATGCACATGATCAGTAAAGAGCCCTTCTCCTAAGTTTAAGGTGAACTGATGTAGATCTATTATGGGGACACTTCGGGCTCTGAATACTTTGTCTGCAACCTCGTTATAATTGGCTACGTCAGCAGCATATCTATGAAAGGATTGCTGTTTCGAATTGTGCTGTTCATCGTCCACAGGAGTAGTTCTTACCCAAATCATTGGAATACCATTATTGGCCAGTAAGGCATGAATTTGTTCCAAATTTTCTTTATAGCTTGCTAAGGCTACCTGCTTTTTTCCAGATTCCACATTGGTTTTGATATCATGTAAACCACAATTGATTAATACTATATCCGGCTGAAAATCCGGAGTTTTTAGCTTTGCCTTCAAATAGGCCAAAACCATACCAGAATCTCCTCCATTGGCACCCTTGGGAACATCCAAATTACTAGAATCAGCCCCTTCATCTCTTTTTCTATCGTACTCATATATGCCTTCAAGGTATTTCTCCAGATAAGGGCCATATTGGATAGAAATACTGTCCCCAATTACAAATAGTTTTGGTTGAGGGTTCAAATGCAAGTTAAACAAGAGAAAACCGATTACAAAAATGGACCAGATTTTAGCCAAAAACATCATATTTATAACAGTTTATTTTTCTTGTCCTACTTCTATGCACTTACAAACGGGGTTTTGCTCTCTTGCAAAATTCATCCCTTGACGCCACCACTTTTTCATTTGATAAGGGTCAAAAATAAGTGAATTTTCAGTGAGCACTGCCGGAGGGTAGTAAAAATTTAATTTTACTTGTCGCTTATTACTAAGCAACTCTCCTATTTTGATATCATCACTACTGATCTGATCCAGCATAAAATCAAAAGCCCTTGTTGTCAATTCCAATGCATTACGTACAGGTCTCTTCAACGCTCTACCTGCTCTGGCTTTTAATACAATTACATCAACCTCAGTGGCTCCTCGATAGATGGCTTCTGAAATGGGGACCAAGTCAGCAAAACCGCCATCTGCGTACTCACAACCATCTTTCTCCAATAAACTCATAAATGGAACAATATTGGAAGATGCCCAAATCCATTCACAAAAATCCATATAAGTGCAATCCTTTAACCTTTTATACTCTACAGTATTGGTGCTCAAATTAGAAACCGTAATAAATACTTCAGCCTTGTTGTTTTGCATCCTTTCAAAGTCTGCAGGAGTAATGATTTTCTTAATTAACTTAAACAGATTCTTACTTTCTCCAAAAGTCTTTTTACCCCTCAAAAACATTTTGATTGTACTAAAATGGTTAATCCGTGTTTTGAAGACTCCCCCATCTTTATATATAATAAAAGGATTGGTACTAAAGATGGCATCTTGAGTTACTGAAGTATAAATCGCCCTGATTTTTTCAATTTCATTGATCGAAAGCAAGGGTACCAATAAACTACCTGTAGATGTGCCTACAAATATGTCATAATCAAAATTACACTCTCTGATCAGGTATTCAGCAATTCCGCCTCCAAATGCGCCTTTGCTCCCTCCTCCTGAAATAACCAATGCTCTTTTATTTTGCATTCTTTAATTACTTGAAATAAATCACTTTAAAACTTGAACTTCGATATTCTCCAAAATAATTTCTGACAAGAGCTCTAAGTCACCATTTTTGAATAACAGAGATAATTCTTCCACGGAGATCGACTCATCTTCTGGCTTATAATTTTCATAATCCTGTAATACCAGGCCTGAAACCTCATGCTTATTTATGGCCTTCCTAAACCTTAAACCTCCACCATCGGTGTGATAAGAATAGGCAAGATAATCTACATGGTGGGTTTCCTGATTAATCCAATACAAAAATTCGTCTTGAAAATCCTCTCCTCCTCCATTTTCTTTAAAAGTCACTTTTACCAAATGGTAATTATTGCCTTCAATTTCCTCTAAGCCCAAATACGCTTTAATAACCGCCTCATCATTTAGTCCATAAGGCAAAAATGTAAAATAGGCTACTGAATTAACAGAATTGGAATATGCCAATCTCTTTTCATCAGAAAGGCTAACTTCCTCATCGTCTATAGTGCGAGTAAAGCCATCATCATTAAGGACATCTTTTACTCTTTTAGCCTCTTCAGTGAAAGAACGGGTATACCTAAACGAATTTGGAGATTTGAATATCTCATATTGCCTATCTCTGAAAGTGAAACTTATCTGGGCAGATTTAAACAAATCTCCTCCATGGGCTTCAATCGATTCATTGATTATTTTTTCTGATTTATCTGGTCTACTACAACCAACTATTAATAAGAGCAAAAAGAGATAACAATAATTATTGTACATGAAGGCATTTTTCAATTTATCACTATCCGAAATTAATATTAATATTAAACTTTTACTGCCAATTTTCATAATTTATCCAAAACAGTTCGTGTTTCGCTACCATCTTCTAGTGTTGCTGATTGTCGATAACTAATTAACAATACAGCCATTGTAAATAACAAGGTATACTCGGTAAAAACCACCCATATATGCTCATTATAATCTTGTCCCATGTAGGCATGATACGACAAGAAAACCAAGCCACTCCAAGCAATAAATAGCTTATTGGCTGTGAAAATGCTAAGCCCTAAGGCAGGAATCAAGTACCAAGGGTGAACAGTGGTCTGAAGCAATAAAAAGACCAGATACATCCAAACCATTTTGGAGGCTAAATCGGTAGTATTCATGCTCTTTCTCATTATCCCTATCCCTAATAGCAATGCTGCAGCTATAAAATTAAGTGAAGGACCAAGTGTTCTTATGGGATTATAATCTATAAAAAGCCCTGAAATCCACCTTAACAGATAATAAATGGAAGCATTAAATTCAAAGCTACTTTGATACAGACGGAAACTGGTATAGAAATTAGTCAATTGCCCTCCAAAAATAAGTGGGGCAAATAGAATGAGTAGGGAAATACTTGAAATGAAAACAAATTTGAAAAAACTGGTTTTATTCCAGGCACTTAACCAAACAGGAGCGATTAGCATGGGGCTTAATTTAAGTCCAACTGCCAAGCTCCATCCCAAAGCTGTGAGTTTTTCATGATTTTGACTATAATAATATAGCGCAATGAGCAGTCCCGTCAATACCACCCCTTCAAAATGAAGGTTACCAGTCACTTCCATTATAACCAAAGGATTAAAGGCATACCAAGCCAAGCGGTAACCCGGAAGTTTTAAATTGCTCAATATGTTTTTAATCAACCACAGATTCACCAATTCAAAAAGAAAAACAATACTTCTTAAAGAAAGGATATTGAGATAAATATCCTCCCCTACCCAGGTTGAAATCCAAAAAACCAACTGGTGTAAGGGTGGGTAAACGGAAAAATAACTGGGAGAATTCATTTTAGTCACTAAGGTTTCCCAATAATTATTTGCTGGGATTGCACCCGATTCTAACAATCCACTGGGCAAGTAGGCATAAGGATTAATACCATACCCAATTAATTGTCCATCAAAAAAATACCTGTAGAAGTCATCCGAAAGTACTGGCCAGGCACCTATTAACAAGAACCTTAATACTGAAGCGCTTATGAGAATAAAAACAAAGGAATAATTATGTTTTTTTGACGCCTGTACCAGAAATAGATAAGCACAAAAACCTAACGAAAACAAAGACAACTGAGGTATAAATGCTTCACGAGGCAAGAAATACCCCATACCAACAATGGACAGGGAATACAATAAAAGAGCGAAATAGGTTTTCAAAAGTCTATACTTATTTATTAAGTTTCAACTCATCACGAAGAAATTCATCTTCCAATGCTTTTCTATTCCAGTAATCGATCACTTTAGTCCCTTTTCGCTCGGCTTTGGTAAGCTCTTTTTGTCCATTTTTGTTCGTTTGTTCTTCTTCCCATCCTAGTATTTCGTAAGGGAACTCTTTTTCATAATTTATACGCAAAACCCGATTACCCGAGCTATAAGTTACTTCAAGTTGACTTCTATTTTCACTTACATCTGTAGTTCGTATAAAGACTTCTTCTGAAATAAATTCTCTATGGGTCAATCGCTGATGAATTAGTGATGGCCACATATTAACAGACCCAATGGGAACTTGATTGGGATTTATCCGAATTAAATTCCATAAATCATCTTCAGCTATACCGTTTAAAGAGAATGAATAAGAACCCTCCTCCTCAAAGTAGGAAAACAACTCTCCATCATAGCTGTCGCCACTATTGAGATTAAGCTGGGTGAATGACTGCCCACACCACTCTTGAGAGGAAGCGGTAAACTTTAGTCCTTGTGAGGCCTCCTTGGTAGGAGTAAATGCAGAAAGCATCATATGGTAAGGGTATATACCTGTAATAAACTCCCTTGTATGATTCATTTTAAGGACTGAAATCTTATCCCTACCAGCTTGAGAAGGGTCGTCCAACTTTACTTGCTTTTTCCTAGAAAAATCTTCCGCAACAAAAATCAATACCGCTTCGCCTTCTCTAGCTTCACCATAGCGGTATTGGGTTAGGCTGTAACTATTAATCTCAGCTTTGCCTTGAAACCAATATTCTCCCCATTCATTGAAATCTACATTTTCTCTTTGAGGTCTATTACAAGCAAACGCCAAGAATAAAATAAACAAACCGATTAAACTTCTCATAGCCTTTAATTTTACGTATAATTTAAAAAAAATAATCGGATTTGTTGCCGGTATATAGCGGATAGTATTTCAGTACTTACCTGTACTTCCATATGGTGTAAAGAATTTTATACCCAGCTCCAAAAACTCCTTTCACTGTTCCACTGACTTTAGATACCCCGATTCTTTTTCTATAATTCACTGGTACTTCCGTATATTTAAGCCCATTTTTAACTGCCTTAATTTGCATTTCTATGGTCCAACCGTAATTTTCATCCTCCATATCTAAGGCTTTCAATTTATCCCAGCGAATGGCTCGAAATGGCCCCAAATCGGAAAATTCAGCCTTAAACAATTGACACATTAACTTTGTAGCCAACCAATTGCCGAAAATTTGTGGTACCGTCATTGAACCATTTTCTCTACTTCCTTTGGCTCTAGACCCAATGACCATATCCATTTTTTTCTGAAGGATCGGTTCGAGAATTATTTCCATTTCTTCAGGATAGTCACTATAATCCGCATCCAAAAAAACAACTATATCCGGAGGGAAATCCATATTGTCTAAATAAGACAAGCCCTTAAGGCAGGCTTTCCCATAGCCTTTTTGCGGTTCATCCAGAACGATGGCTCCTGCTGCCTGGCTCACCTGCCGGGTATCATCTTTGGAATTGTTATTTACCACTATTATATTTCTAACAAAATCAGGAATATCTGCGATCACTTTCCCAATAGCACTGGCCTCATTGAAAGCTGGAATAATTACATCTATTAACATAAATTGGATCTAAAAATCTATTATAGATTTTTTTAACATATTGTTTTCTAAACTATCAAAGCTCTTAGGCTTTGATCAAATAACTTTTGAATGAGGTTATACTTACCAAGGTAAATCCAACAGCCAGCATACCGTGAAATGCTATCATTTCATAGGTTCCTGTAATAAGTGAAAAAACAACCATGGCATTAAATACCAATGCTAAGATAGCTTCCAGGTAGGCTGTGGGCGGTATTTTCAGTTGATTATAGGTATTACTTATCCAATTCTGTTCTTTATCTGTCAAATTGTATTTCGGTGTGCGAACAAATGGAGACCTCTTACCCGTCAAACCTTCCCAAACGGCTTGTGCATTGTGCACAGAGAGCCCCATAGAGACGGCTAAAAAAACAGGGAGTTCCCATAAAAACCTAAAGAAGCTCTTAATCGTGAAATTTTTAAGATTAAGATTGGCGAAAAAATAAACCGCTGCTATAATTACAAAACCAAAGAGGAAAAAGGCGGCAAATTTAAAATATTCAAGTGGAATAAGCCCTTGATAAAATCCCCACCAAACAGGAATGCTTGACAAGCTAACCAAAAGTATGGCTATAAAAATTGTTGAATTCAATAAATGAGCGACTGCATGTATTTTCACTTTCATCGGGAATTTCCCTGTCAATACATGGCCCAAATGCTTCATAGCACATTCAGCTCCACCTTTTGTCCATCGAAATTGCTGGGATTTAATCGCTGACATCACCGGAGGTAACTCAGCAGGAGAAACCACATCTGGTCGGTATACAAACTCCCAACCTCTTTGCTGGGCCCTGTAACTTAAGTCAAGGTCTTCAGTGAGGGTGTCTGCCTGCCAATTGCCTGCATCAAGTATGCAGCTTTTACGCCAGATTCCTCCGGTTCCATTGAAATTGATAAAAGCTTTTTGAGAATTTCTGCCCATTTGCTCCACCATAAAATGGGCATCCAAAGCAAAAGCCTGAAGTCGCGTAAAAAGAGAATAATCCTCATTTAAATGTCCCCACCTGGATTGAACCATCCCTACATTTTCTTCCGTAAAGTGACCGACCGTCTTTAATAAAAAGTCAGGATCGGGAATAAAATCAGCATCAAAAATGGCTATAAGCTCTCCTTTCGCCTTCTCCAACCCTTCTTTCAATGCACCTGCCTTAAAGCCTACTCTATTTTCCCTATGTATGTATTTAAAATCTACTTCAGGATAAGCCTTCAAGCATTCTTTAATAAGATTCGCAGTTTCATCTGTACTATCATCTAGTAACTGAATTTCGAGCTTTTCCGCGGGATATTGCATTTGTGCAATGGCATGAATAAGTCTTTTCACTACGTACTTTTCATTAAACACAGGTAACTGAATGGTAACAAAAGGAAGCCCTTTGTCAGCCCTTGAAGCCAAGGGTATTTTATTGTCTTTAAATTTAAAAAAGTGCCATAATAAATTGGCTTGTGCAAAACTGTAAAATAAAATAAAACACATGGCTAAGCCATATATCCCCAAAAACAAATTAATCAACATTTCTAAATTTTTGCTTTAACTGAATCATTGCCTATAATAATCGGCATGTCATTGATTCTCCCCTCTTCTTTACCATTTTCCAACTTCAATACTCCACGAGGGCAAACTGCTGAACAAACCCCACAACCTACACAGGAAGATCGGACAATGTTTTGGCCTCTTTGCGCATACCATCTAACATCAATGCCCATTTCGCAATAGGTAGAGCAATTGCCACAAGATATACACTGGCCACCATTGGTAGTAATCCTAAACCTCGATTTAAACCTTTGCACCAATCCTAAGTAAGCTGCCAAAGGACAACCAAATCTACACCACACCCGGTTCCCCATAAAAGGATAAAATCCAGTTCCAACCACACCTGCAAATAGAGAACCTATTGCAAACCCATAAATGGAATGCAATTGATCTGTTGCCTGCCCCAATAGCTCAAAACTCATGAAATAATTTGTAATGGTCAGTCCTGTCATCACCACAGCGAAAACAAGTACAGAATGAATTAGGTACCGCTCTATTTTCCAAGATTTTACAGATTTATCAGACAATTGACGATAAGGGTCACCCAAAGTTTCTGCCAGGCCACCACATCCACACACCCAGCTACAATACCACCTCTTGCCATATAAATAGGTAAATAATGGAACACCTACAACTATTAAAAGTATGCCGAGAATAAGCATAAACATACCCAAAGCACCTGAGTTGATCATTCCATCCAAACGGTATTCATAGAAAAAAGAATAATCCAATGGCCAAATATTTTTAAAATCATGCCAAGGTTTATTGAATAATACCAATATTTCCGGTAGAATAAAGGCAAATGACAATTGGAAAAACATAACTGAGGTAGTTCGAATCAGTTGGTAATTATTCCCTTTGTATTTTCTGAACATTCTAAGACCCATCACCAAAATAGCAAATGAATAGATAAAGCCATATAAAAACCATTGGCTAGCAGGCCCTCCTGATAAAAAATGACTTATAGGATCCACCATTAAAACCAAATTTGTAATGTATTCAGGAAACCAATATAGAACAATATAAAAAAGAATCAGGTAAGTACCCGTAATCATTCCTAACCATCCTCTGGCCATCATGGAGGAGAAAAATATCCCATCATTCTTGATACCGGCAGGCTCATCTCTGTATAAAGGCAATATATACAAAAGACCTCCTAAAATCGTTAAGCCTATAGATAATGATAGATACAATAAAGGGTTATCTACTACAGGCCCTATTGAAGCCGCTTTGGTGATTGGAAAGGCATAATTATCCCAAATTACTATATCCCACTCCTGATTGTCTTTCAAAGCCTCATTGTAGGTATTAAAATATTCCTTAAATGAAGAAATAAAGGAAGTGTTGGAAGAATATACTTTACCAAACATAGGGCTAAGTATTTCTACCATTGCTTCAGAATGAATATCTTTTGTTACTGCTATGGTAGTTACTTCATCCAACCGATAATTTCCTATAAAAGGAAGTACGGTAAAAATTACCAATCCAATTATAGTAAGCACTACTCCAATTTTTTGAAGACTTTTCATGAGTTGAAACCAAATATTTTATGAAACATAGACTTTTTAGACAACTGCACATTTCGGCCCTTATCTTGGTTGTATTTATGAACCACTTCCATATGGTGATTGGTAAAAAATTCCGGGTTAAAGCTTGCTTCAGCTAAAAGTTTTATCACCTTGTCAGAGTCCCATCCTTCTTTGATTGCCTTATCGAAAAAGGCATGCCTCATTCTCCAACCAAACACATTGGTAGCCAATAGTCGATCCTGAGCATCAAACAGCAAACGAATGGCTATTTTTCTCGTTTCGTCTTCCCAGTAAAAAGACCATTTATCCTTACCCCATGAAGTAGGTAAAAACCCATAGGTTTGGTATTCTATGTCAAAAAATTTGGCAGAGTTAAACCAAATGCCGGGTTTGTATTCGACAGGGCTTTCATGTGTTAAATTAAAGGCCAATGTCTCACCGTGCATCCTTCCTGTATACCAAACTTGTTCTATGTTTTTCCTATCCGGACCGGGAGCTTCCATAAACTCAACACAATCGCCAATGCCATACACCTCGGGAATATTGGTTTGAAACTTTTTATTAACGACTATACCCCTATTGGTTTTTAAATCGGTATTCTTCAAAAAATCAATGTTTGGACTTACTCCAGCAGTTAGGCCAACAAATTCACAAGGAATGATTTCTCCTGTAGAGGTTTTGACTGCTTTTACAGCTCCATTTCCATCATCTATTATTTCTAAGAGTTCGGTATCCAATCTCAAATCTATATGATGTTCCATTATGTGATTGGCCACCAACTCCGCCTCATCTGTAGGCAGAACATTGTCCCAAAAACTTTTGCCTCTTACTAAGAAAGTGACAGGGATCTTTCTGGATGCGAACATTTCAGCCATTTCAACTCCTATCAAACCCCCACCAACGATCACTGCTCGTGAGATTTCATTTGTACGTTGCTCCATGCTTTCCAAATCCTGAAAGCTGTACAAACCTTGAACTCCAAGTAAATCCTGACCGGGCCAACCAAACTTATTAGGTTTAGAACCGGTAGCTAAAATCAATTTTTCAAATGAAAGTTTTTCTCCATTCTCAAACAATAAAAAGCGTTGGCTAAAATCTACATTTTTCACCCAACCAAACTTTAGGTCTATTCTATTTTTACTCCAAAAATCATCTGCATAGGGTTTCGTGTGTTCATATTTCATATGCCCCATGTAAATGTACATCAAGGCGGTACGAGAGAAAAAATGTTCTGTCTCTCCAGAAACAAGGATGATTTTTACCTGACTGTCTACTTTTCTGATGTGTCGTGCACAGGTAACTCCTGAAATTCCATTTCCTACAATAACGATTTGATGTGATCCATTCATAAATCAAATGATAATAAAATTTCCCTAGGAGACTAAAACAAGAAATAAACAATTGCATTAATGACCTAAATCATCATAAAAACCATCCATCACCTACTATTTTCCATTTTAACAAAGCATAGGCAATGTCAGTTCAATTTTATAACTATGGTAGAGCCAACAATAGATTATCAACAGGCCCAGGGTGAAACAATCTAAGCAAAATGATAAAGAAGTAGTTCTGCAATCAAAAACTCATACAAGTGCTAAGTCAAATTAATTGTTAATTAGTCTTACAATTACTCCTCAAACCAAAGGGTGGGCAAACACGAAAACTGTTCTATCAATGTAGTTAAAAACATTCATCCATTGCTCTATCTTAATCCAATAATTACTTTGTGATTGTTGAATTTATAATGAGAGTGCCATTGACATTACGCTTTTGGATTATTTTAGTTAACGGATTTAGCAAAAAAAAAATAAAAAATTTGGCTGCCTTTCAATAAATAACTTAAAATAATACTTAACTAATTGGTTTATAGCTGGTTTTTAAACGAAACGATAAACTCAGTACCTTTATTAGGTTTACTCCTAACCTCAATATCGCCACCAAGAGCTGTAACATGCTTGTGAACCAAATACAAGCCTATGCCTTGACTTTCTTCATTGTCATGAAACTTTTGATCAAAGCCAAATATTTTTTGTTTCACTTTATTCATATCAAAACCAATACCATTGTCTTTAATAGAAAGTTTGGTAATACCTGCTTTTAAATACGAACGTATTTCAATTACTGGTTCAAAATCGGGCGTAGTATATTTGATAGAATTAGAAATCAAATTTAAAAAAATACTCTCTAGGTATGATTTATTAAATTGAATCGTAGGCACCTCGTTAAAGTCTGTAATAATTTTAGCGTTTGAGTTCTTAATTAAGGACTTTATATCATTTGTGGATTGGGTTAAAATATTCTCAAACAAAAGTGGCTCCACTTTGACAACCAATAACTCTTCCTTTTTTAAGGATGTAAGAAAATCATCAAGTCGGGTTTTCAATCCAAGTGTAGATTTCCGAAGTAAATCCACCAACTCAACAGTTTCTGTGTCTTTTATCCTTTCATTGTCCAATAGATCAAAACCTGCCAATAAATTATTTACAGGTGATCTCAGATCATGTGATATTGTGATTGTAAGCTGTTTTAGTTTTTCATTTGTATTCGTGAGCTCTTTGATCAACTCATTTCTCTTGGCTTCCATTTCTTTCTTTGGATTAACAAGCCTCGCCAATCCATAAATTAACTTTTTTCCAGGTACTAATTTTGAAGTCCAAGAAAGCCATAAGACCTCACCAGATTTAGACAAATAACGGTTTTCAAAATTATTTAAAGGAGTGCCATTTTTTAAGTTTTCCCTAATCTTGTGGGTAGATTCCCTATCATTCTCATGGATAAAATCGCTGAGTGGTTTCTTTTCTAACTCCTCCTCAGTATAGCCAAGAACATTTTGAAATGCCGTATTAACTCTCTTAAAATGTCCATCAAACCCCACGACGCATAGCAATTCCGGGGATAAATTAAAAAACTCTTCAAAATCTAATTCTGTGTCTTGCAATATGTTTTAAATAAATTTCTTCAAGAGCTATTTTCAACACAATTGGTTAGGCTTATTAACCAAATATAACTATTTATAAAAACAAAAAAACGGATTTTTATGTTTTTATATAATTCAAATAATTTATTCTTTAAAAATTACACTTTAAAAATTAAAACTTGTTGTTAAACACAATAAAACAAAACTAAAATATAGATAATATAATATATATAAAGTTATACTTTTTTTCTATTCAGATGAAATTATTTCATTAATTGGTAAAATTTGAAAAGTCATATGAGCTTGACTACTTTCGTATAATATCCCAATTTCACCTTCATTTATTTTTGTCATACAACTGTAGCCCCAACCTTTTTGGTCATCTAGCAATACTTGGTACTTCTCAGGCCAGGTTATTCCCTCATCATCACTTGCTTTCACAGTAATATTATACCGACCTTCAGTCGATGCGGGGTTAGAAAATAACAGGTATTCAGAATTGAACCTGATTAAGCTAGCCATGCAAATTGGTTCAACTAAAGCGCCACGGTTAGATGAATGTTCATTCCAGGAATTGCCCATATCCACTGTAGTATAAACCGCCCTAGAACCACCTCGATCATCTCTCATATTTAGCATTAATTGCCCATCACTTAACTCTACAACCTGGGCTTCAGTAGTTTTTGACCTTGCTCCTGTTCCCACTTGCCATGACACACCATGGTCTTTACTGTAAATAATGGTACTGTGCGGAATTTGATCATGGTCTTTGTATTGAGCAGCAAAGACCAATGTTCCATCTTTCATGGCTATTCCTTTTCCCGGCCCATTAAAGAACAATTGCCATGAGGCATCCTTCATAGGTTGGGTAATATTGGACGGGGCTGTCCAGGTCTTACCATCGTCCTCAGATTTCACAATCATCAATTGACCCGTTTTATCTGGTGTCAATCCGGGTTCTGAACTTCTCCAAGCTGCCGTTCCGGGCTTACCATGTAACCAAAGCGCAACCACATAAATGTCTCCATTGACTGGATCTACCAAAATAGAAGGATCTCCAATTCCATTTTGGTCCTCAGGCAAATTTCCCCATTCACCCATATCCATTATAATTTGCATAGGATTCCATGTAATTCCTCCATCTTCACTCCTACTCAAGCCCACATCTATATTTCCTTGCAAATCAGAGGAATCATCGTGTCTAACATCATAAACAGCCAGCAAGGCACCTTTTGTACTCGTGGCAAGTCCAGGAATTCGAAAGGCTGCCACTCCATCATCACCTTCAGTACGAAGCGATTTCCCTATTCTGTAGGCTAAATTCTCTTGCTGACCACTAGGCTGTACTTTTTCACCAGAGATTTCTATCATTGGAACTTGTAAACTGAATCTACCTTTTAGATCTGCATTTTCTGTTAGATCAACATTAATATTCATGGCCAATTTTCCAGTAGGCAGGCTTTTTTCCTCCGTCAAGCTCCAAGATTTCTCTTCTTTATTAAATGTTCCTTGAAGCGATTCTTTTGTACCATCCTCTAACAGCAAATTTATTGATAAACTCGTAAAATCAATATCGCCTTGTAACTCTATTTCAAGGCCATTGAGCATTTCTTGCTGTTCTGTTTTAATTTCAAGTTTGGCTATTGTAGTCGTCTTGCCTTGAATTACGGGAACATATACCTGTTGAAAAATTATTTTTTCATTGATTGGAAAATCTTGTTTTTCACCACAGGCATAAAAACTGATTATCAGAGAGATTCCTAATAGAAGGTTTAGGTTAAAAATTTCAATTTTTTTCATAGAGATATTATTACTAAGGCCAGGATTTGAGCTATTATTTTTAGAATAGATATAGATTTAAAGATAAACCAAATTATTTAATTTAATTCTATAAAGTAGCCCTCCCTTAAATAAACTATGTTTCCAGCAAAATGGCTATCATTAGAAATAAAAATAATCAGCTTAATTATTATGATTCATATTTGGATCGATCCTCTTTAATCTAGTGTAGCTGATAGGGCTAAGAATAAAACTATATGATGAAAATCTAAAGTAGGTAAGCAAGGTTTAGTGCTAATTGGTGGTTTCCGTAGGCATTTAATTACTTATTCAATTTAATATTGCTATTAATAGGACAACACTTCGGTATTACAAAAAAAATGGCCATTCCCAATAAATAGAAATGGCCCTAAAAAACTTACTATCAATTATTTTTTACAACTCCTTAAGTTCATCCTTCAGCTTCTCGAGGCTTTTTTCCGCTTCTTTCTCTAATCTTCTATATTCAGATTTTATTTGAACTTTCCTGTTATTAGAAGCTTTTTCAAATTCTCTCGCTTTAACCTCAAGGTTTTTTATGCTTTTATCAGCCTTAGCCAGAATTTTGTCAATCGAAGAGTTGGCAGGTTTGATTTGTTCTTCATTTATCTCCTGCTTTAATTTTTTCAGCTCTTCCTTTAACTCATTTTGCTCTTGAACAATCTCGCTTTTAAAGGATTTAAAAGTTTCATTCAATTCTTCTTTGGCCTCAGCACTACTTTCTGCCACCTCATTTTTAGCATTTTTCAATTGATCCTCAGCAGTTTTGTTTTCACTACATGAAGAAAACATTAGCAATAATGCTGCTCCTGTACCGAAATAAATTGCATTAAAATTCATAATTGTTGTTGGTTTAATTTCAATAATTAATTCTCACTCTGACTATCCTTTAATGACAGGTTCAAAGTGGTCAATCACTATAAAATTGTTCAAAAACGATGCCATTACCTTCAAGTCAATCAAAAAGTTATATCTATCTAAATACTTAACAAGTGCCATTTTAAGCATCAGAGGTAGTAACAGGGATTATACAGCCACTATCTCAGTTTTTATCAAGTAACTTAAACCTAAAAGGTACTGTTTAGCGTATATAAATGCACGACAGTTGGGGCATTTGGAAGAAAGTAATAATATCCCCAATGAAAGCAGACTTGAATGGTGACCAAATCAGCAATGTTACAAGAAAAGTCAATTATACCGCCTAAAGGCTACATTTTACATCTACTACTTAATGGTTTGAGATACGGTTTTCGAACCCTGTAAGCGATATTGTATATAAAATTTGAACAATTCTTGAACATTCCCCGTTTCTAAATCGGATTAAAACTTATTAATTTATGAATTTTCCATTAAAATCAATTTTAGTAGCATTTGGGCTACTCTTAGTAGCTGTTACTTCCTGTAATGGCTCAGAGAAATCGTCTGAAGATACTGAAACAGTAAATACAGCTTCCTATAAGGGGAACACCGAAAAAGCCACCTTTGCAGGGGGATGTTTTTGGTGTATAGAATCCCCTTTTGAGCATATTGACGGCATTCTATCGGTAGTTTCCGGTTATGCTGGAGGTAAAGAGAAAAACCCTACCTACAAGCAGGTGTCCTCAGGGAAAACCAGCCATAAAGAAGCAGTGCAGGTTACTTTTGATCCTGATGTAATAAGTTACAGCGAAATTATTGATATTTTCTGGCAACAATATGACCCCACAGATGAGGGGGGGAGTTTTTATGATAGAGGAAGTCAGTATCAATCTGCGATCTTTTATCATGACAATAAACAAAAAAAAGTAGCAGAATCACTTAAAGAACAACTTGACAATTCAGGAGTTTTTGATAAACCTATCGTCACTCCAATAGTCAAGTTTACCAACTTCTATCCTGCTGAAGAATACCATCAGGATTATTATAAGAAAGAACCAGGCCCATACAAATCCTATAGGGTAGGATCTGGCAGAGACAGGTTCATAAGTGAGCACTGGGAAGTTCCAAACCCAAGCAAATACCCAAAGCCTTCTAAAAAGGAACTTAAAGAAAAACTAACCACATTGCAGTACCAAGTAACTATGGAAAATGCGACGGAACGTTCATTTGATAATCTTTACAATGGGAACAAAGAGGCTGGAATATACGTGTGTATTGTTTCTGGAGCTCCTTTATTCAGCTCAAGTGACAAATATGAATCTGGCTCCGGATGGCCAAGTTTTTCTAAACCTTTAGACGCAAGATATCTGGAAAAACCTACAGATAGAGGCCATGGTATGGTAAGAGTAGAGGTAAGAAGCAAGTTTGGAGATTCCCACCTTGGTCATGTTTTCAACGATGGTCCCGAGCCTACAGGCTTAAGGTATTGTATGAATTCTGCTGCAATGAAATTTATACCGAAAGATGAAATGGAATCTGCTGGTTATGGGCAATTCCTATGGAAAATAAAATAGAAAGCCAAACCATATATTACTATAATTACGGGCTTGTAAATTTTTAGCAATAAAAATTTACAAGCCCGTTTTCAGTTGATCCATTTATTGATGAACTGCAAAAAATTCTCTTTATAACCTTCACTCACACTTATATTCATAATCCCCATATTCACCGTACTTTTACTAATACTTACAATTTGATCAAGGGAGATGATAAAAGATCTGTGAACCCGCATAAACTGCCCCTCAGGAAGTAATTCCTCCATGTTTTTCAATGTTGTCAGGGAAAGTATTGGCGAATTTTTATCTACCAAATGGACTTTAACATAATCTTTATATCCCTCTACCAAAACAATGTCTTTCAGCATCACTTTGACTAGTTGGTATTCCACTTTAAGAAAAATATAATCTTCCGCAGTTGAATGGTTGGTAGCGGTTTGTTTTTCAAAGTACTTTAAGGCTTTTTGACTAGCATTTAGGAACTCTTCATACCCAAAAGGCTTTAGCAGATAATCCAATGCATCGACCTTATACCCTTCAATCGCGAATTGGTTGTAGGCAGTAGTGAATATAATTTTGGGCGACTGTTTCCCTTTTCTTCCTTCAAGCACCCTGGCCAATTCCATCCCAGTCAAGTCGGACATTTGAATATCTAAGAACATCAAATCAACTTGATTGGCATTGATATAGGATAAGGCGTCCAAAGCACTGTCAAATTTCTCCTCTAGAATCAAAAAACCTGTTTTTTTCACAAAGTTGCATACCAACTCCAAGGCCAAAGGCTCATCATCTACTACAACACATTTGATTTTCATCCCAAATCTATTTTTAATTGCGTTCGGTATTCATTTTCAGGATTGTCCTCATCAATAATCAACTGACATTTACTCCCATAAATCAAATCCAATCGCCTTTTGGTATTTGTAAGACCTATTCCACTTCCCATATTTTCCTTGCTTTTAGGGTTAGATGGAAACTTTAAATTTACTGTTTTAAGTTCAAGAATTTTCCCTTTTTGGCGTACAAAGATTTCAATTTTACTTTCCAACTTTGCGCTTACCCCATGTTTAAAGCAATTTTCAATAAAAGGTAATAAAAGCATTGGCGCAATAGGTATGTCTTCTGTATTTTCCTGAATGTCTAAATTCAAATTAACCTTGTCCGACAATCTAAGTCGCATTAAATCTACATAATCCCTAATAAAATCAAGCTCTTTACTCAGATACGTTGTGTCTTTATCGGTTTCATAAAGCACATAGCGCATCATCCTTGACAATTTAAGTATTGCTTTTTGTGCCCTTTCTACGTCAATATTGGTGAGCGAGTAGATATTGTTTAAAGTGTTAAAAAAGAAATGAGGATTGATTTGGGCTTTTAAGTAAGACAGTTCGGAGGTAACTTTTTCTTGCTCCATTTGTCTCCTTAGTCCCACATCAATTTGCCATTTCTCCACCACTACAACGCTAGTACTTATTCCTAAACCAAACAACAAAAGGAGAACTGTAAACAAATCGTAGCTAAAGTTTCTTGGTTTGGGCAAATACGGTTTTTCAGGCCTAAAAACATTATGCATCAATTCAGGTAAATTGACAAAGTTCTCAAACTGAATGATAATAAATAAGAAAAGTAGGGTGATCAAAAAACCTACTCCCACAAAAACCCATATTTTACCTTTAAAAAGTAATTTTGGCACCAAAACATACATATTCAGGTAAAAGCACACCATGAGAAAGAAAAGTGTCAGTCCTTGCTTAAACCAATATTCTATTGGCAAATCCACTTTCCATGAAAGGGGGCTTACTACAAAAATTACAATAGCAATAAATACCCAGACCAAAACGTGGATAAGAAGCGTAATTTTTCTAGGCTTAATTGTATGTGTCATAATGAATAAGTTTGGAGTTTAGCTACTCCGAAATGCAATAATCCGATATAAACATAAAAGAAAGATATTAAAAGAAAAGTTTAAATCTACCAACTGGGATAGAATACCGCTTAATAGAGTAAATCAATCTATAAACTAAATATAAAATAGAAGAAATTCATTTAGTCTGATAATATGCGGTTTTTGTCGATGGAACAACCTTACCTATCTATTGTGTTTTTTAATTTGATAAGAAAAAATTTTCTTTGTTGAGGTATTAAACGACTACTATCTAATTGAAAAAAAATATACAAATGAAAAGGTTAACCAAACTATTATTAATTTCAATAATATTCTTGGCTGTAGGATCTGTAAACAGCTTTGGCCAAAAGGCTACTGAAAAAAAAGAATTTAAAATCTCTGGTAAAGTCATTGACAAAGCCACCGGAGAACCTATCCCTTATGCTACAGCATTTTTAAAAGAAGCAGCAACTGACGCTTCAGTAGCTGGAGGCGTTGCCGATGATAATGGAGAATTCTTTTTTAATGTAAAAGCTGCTGGAAAATACAAGGTAGAACTTAGTTTCGTAGGCTATGACTCTTTTGTTAGGGAGGATGTAGAAGTAGGACCAAATACCCCATCATTATTTTTAGGCAATCTTGGACTTAGTGAGTCAGCTGTTTCCCTAGAGGAAGTAACCGTTCAAGGTCAAAGGAGTTTAATAGAAGAAAAGGTTGATAGAACGATTTACAATGCTGAAAATGACAAAACAACCGCTGGCGGTGATGCCTCCGATGTATTGAGGAGAGTGCCAATGCTGACTGTCGATTTGGATGGAAATGTATCCATGAGAGGTAGCAGCAATATCCTTGTTTTGATCGATAATAAGCAATCTGCCATCGTTGCCAACAATATTGCTGATGCTTTAAAGCAAATTCCTGCCGAAGAAATTAAATCCGTAGAAGTCATCACTTCTCCTTCTGCTAAATATGATGCTGAAGGTACCGGTGGTGTGATTAATATAGTCACCAAAAAGAACAAATTACAAGGTGCTTCATTGAATATCAATACCAGTGCTGGCTTGAGAGGATCAAATCTTGGTTTAAATGCAGCATTGAAAAAAGGAAAAATGGGCTTTTCCTTAGGTGGATTTGGCCGTATGGGTTACAATATATTAGGTAGCTTCGAAAATGAGCAAACACTTCTTTCTCAAGATGCTCCAGCCACTCGAATTCTTCAGGGAGCTGATACTAGGAACAATATGATGTTTGGAAGGTATAACTTTGGCTGGGATTATGAAATCAACAAATTGAATTTCATGACCACATCGGTTAGTTTCGGACTTAGGAATATGAGAATGGAGCAAGACGATCTATATACTGAAACTTATGTAGAAGACATATTGGTCAATGAACTTTTAAGAGATGTAAAAACAGACAATCTTTCAAACAATGTTGATGTCAGCTATAATTACACCAAATCATTTGAAAAGAAAGGAAAAGAAATTAGTTTTTCTGGCCTCTACTCTAGAAGCAATCGTACCAATGACTTTGTAAATAGCCTTTACAATGATTCCTTTGATCAAATCATTAGTAGAATAAAAAATGACAACAATAACCTTAACGAGGAGTTTACAGTTCAGGTAGATTATGTGACACCACTTGGTTCAAAAGATGAGCAGATCATTGAATATGGCGCCAAAAACATACTTAGAAAAGCTACTAGTGATTTCGCCTATTTTAGAGCAGATGGAGCAGATGGTGATTATGTGGAAGATGAGGATGTTGACTTGTCCAATCAGTTTAATTATAACCAAAATGTAACTGCCGGATACCTGTCCTACACCCTTGGTTTTTTAGAGCATTACACATTAAAAACCGGTATTCGATATGAGTACACCAATATAGATGCAGAATTCCTTTCTTCTGATTTACCAGCCGACATTCCTTCTTATGGAACCGTAGTACCAAACATGAACTTTGGAAGAAAGCTGGCCAATGGCAATATGTTAAAGGCCGCCTATAATAGAAGGATTCAAAGACCATCATTGAATTACCTTAACCCTAATATAGAAGCTGCAAACCCTCAACAAATCACTCAAGGAAACCCATTATTGGATCCTGAAATGACAGACAATTATGAATTGTCCTACAGTACCTTTATTAAGGGAACTTCCCTTAACTTCACCTCTTATCTAAGGAATACTACAGGTTCTATTCAGCCAGTAAGGACCATTCAGGATGACGATGTTATCTTTACTACCTACGAAAATATTGGTAATGAAAGGGCTTATGGTTTGGGTATATTCTCAAATGTTAATATTTCAGGCAAGTTTTCTTTGAATGGATCAATTGATGGTTATTTTTCTCAATTGGACAATGGATTATCAGACCCACAATTGAGAGCCCAAAATGAAGGGTTTGTAATAAGTGGTAGGTTATTCGGTAATTACAGCTTACCTAGAGACTGGCAAATTCAAGCCTTTAGTTTTTACCGCGGAAGGAGAGTACAACTTCAAGGTTCAGCAGGAGGATTCGGTATCTATAGCTTAAGTTTAAACAAGCAATTTGCCGAAAAGCGTGGAAGCATAGGATTTGGTGCTGAAAACTTCTTTACCCCTGAGTTTAAAATGAGAAATGAGTTAGTAACATCTACCATCACTCAAAAAAGTGTCACTGGCATGCGTTTTATGAATTTCAAAATAAACTTCTCCTATAGAATCGGAAAATTGAGTGTTGATGGAGGAAGAAGAAAGAAAAGAGGGGTTACCAATGAAGATTTAAAAGAAAGTGAAGGCGGATCACCAGCTATGATGAACTAAAACCCTCTATTTTAATAGGAACTAATCAAAAAAAGGGAAGGTCTCCAATCGGAAGCCTTCCTTTTTTTTTTGATAAAAATATCTAAAGTTAACCCCGAAATAGGCAACCTATAACGTATCCTTTAACAAAATGCGGGTTAAACAACACATAACACCTGGTTTTAGTGGTATTGTTGCTTTTTTTCAGTAACAACACAGTCCCCAAATCTCCTTTATTACCTTACAATTTTCCAGTTCTTCCTATCAGGGTCAATCTTTTAGAATAGGCCATTAATCCTGTCAAATGAATCAGCTAAATTGGGATCAATTTCCCTCATAAACTGCTACTGCTATTTTAGAATCGGCGGTACCATAGTATAAAAACCACTTTCCATTGTAAGGAACCATCCCCTCAATAAAACAGACCAAATTAACCTGTCCTTCAGTTTCATAGGGTTTTTCAGGAGTCAGGAAATAAGTCTCAGACCTATCTATCAATATACCTGGATTGTCTTTTGCAAACAATGCCTGCCCTGCCGAATAAGCCCCAGGAGCAAGAGTCGTATCACGGTTTTCATTCTCTCCCAGATTCATTCCATTGTATAATAGTAAAATACCTTCTTCCCTAAGTAAAGCATAAGGGCCTGACTCTACTAATCTGCTATCAAAATATCCAGGCCTAGGTTGAAGCACCGATTTTAGGTTACCTTCTTCCAATAATGGACTCCAATTAATCAAGTCATCAGAATAGGCCAAGAAAAGGTCCGTATCACCAAAATACATCCAAAACTTGTCGTTGATTTTTTTTGCAATGACCTTGTCCCCCTTTCTTTCGGCCACAATAGCGCCAGCTTTACTCCAAGTATCTTTCCATTCACCTTTCAAAACCCGTCCATATTTTTTCCAATTCTTTAAGTCTAATGAAGTAGCTAACATAAGCCGAGCAACTTCCCCATCATAGCTAGTATAGGTCAAGATATACCTTCCGTCTTCAGCCTCAACAATTCTAGGGTCTTCTACTCCCCCATCCCATTCTAATATTTTTAGACTGTCATTATCCGGATAAAAAATTGGTTCAGGAAGTTTTTTAAAAGTTACTCCATCATCACTTAATGCAAGGCCAATTCTAGAAGTTCCATTATTACTGCCAATACTATCTTCTGCTCGATAAAGAAGATTAATGAGCCCATCTTTAATCACCGCAGCAGGATTAAAAACATCCTTTTCTTCCCATTTCACCGATTTCTGGAGAATAGGACAGGTAAAGGTCAAATTTCCTGGGTTAAGCACGGGGTTGTCTTCATCCATTTTAACAAAAGGTCGCATTTCCCATGATTTTGGATGTAGTTCTTTGGCGTCAACCTCGTTTTTCACCTTTTCCTTACATGATAATATTACTAAAAACGGCAATAAGCCTAAGTACCAAAATCCCAACTTTTTCAAATAAGTCATTTCAATCTTTATTTATTAAGCAAAAATATGATCTCAACTCTTCTATTTTTCATTCTTCCCGCCACATTAGAATTGGTCGCTATTGGTTTTTTCCCTCCCCAGCCTTTAGTAAACAAGCGGTCCTTCTGTACTCCTCTTTCAATTAGGAGCTCTTTTATTTTATTTGCCCGGGCCAATGACAATCGCATATTGACATTTTCATTTCCATAACTGTCCGTATGTCCTTCTATAGAAATAACCTTTTCAGGATTATCGTTCAAATAGGTGGCTAATTCATCCAAGGTGTTCAAGGACTCTTTATCATTAACCAAATCTACTGAAGCTCTTTGAAATAATAGCCCTTCCAAAACAAGGCCTTCACCTACTGCCAAGGTAGCCAAATTCTCTTTTAAGTCCCCAACAATTGTTTTTCCCAATGTAGGTTCTATGCTACTTTTTAAAACATTTTCATTAGCATATAGGTTTTTTATCACATTTGCATTTTCAAAGCTTCTGATCTCCATCTTATTTTCAAGATTTTCTTCCTTTTTCGATGGCACCTCCTCAATTTTCAAGGAGGCTACTCCATTATAGTAAATATTCCCAAAATCATCGCTAGTCTGCGTATTGGTAAAAAAGAATCTTTCATTTTCAGAAGCTGGAAAATAATACATGTCCATACCAGCCATTTCGGATAACTTTAAAAGTTTAGGATTGCTCCACTTTCTCCAACTTTCATCCAATCGCATGCTAAAATAGATTTCAATGCTCTTTTCATTGTCAGAGGCATTTGTAGAAAAATATAGTGAATCACCATTAAAACCAATGGCCGGACTTAATTCCTGACTAGCTGTATTAATGCTTGCACCGAGATTTATAGGCCTGCTCCATGTATTCCCATTCCGCTTGGATATATAGAGATCTTCATTCCCATAACTTCCATAGGAGTCCATGGACATAACCATAAAAGATCCACCAGGGTCCAAGGAAGCACTAAAGTAGTCTCCTTTGGTTTTTAAGCCAGGAATTTGAACCACCTCATCCCTATTCCAACTTCCACCATCCCAAAAATACCGTATTATAACCTGTTCCCTATTCAAGTTTGCATGATAAACCAGAGCTGTATCTGAGTCAATAAAACCAATTAGCAGGTCATAAAATGGTGTAGAAAGTTCAGCGATTGATTGAGGCAACTTGAATACACCATCTTCTTCCGGGGCAAACCATACATCTCCAGGATCGCTCTTTCCACCTATATTGTCTGGATGAAAGGCCAGAGTAAAAAACAAGGATCCATCTGGAGCTATAATTGGGTGTTGCTCGTCATATTCAAGTGAGAAAACACGTTTTAAACCTGAGCTTTGTCCCATAGAATTATGATAAGCAAAAAGAGCAAACACTAAAACTGTGCTTGCTCTTAAAAATGTAACAAAGGTTTTGATCATCTTATACTGTTCATTGTCCCAATACTATTGCAAAAACCAAAGGAGCAACAATGGTCGCATCGGATTCAATTATATATTTCGGTGTATCAATACCTAATTTCCCCCAGGTGATCTTCTCATTGGGAACAGCCCCTGAATAAGATCCATAAGAGGTGGTACTATCAGAAATTTGACAGAAATACCCCCAAAGTGGAATTCCATCACGTTGTAAGTCCTGATGAAGCATTGGCACCACACAAATTGGAAAATCACCAGCGATTCCTCCACCTATTTGAAAGAACCCAACTGTACTGTCCTCTTTCGCATTCTCAGTATACCAATCTGCTAAAAACATCATGTATTGGATTCCACCTTTAACGGTATGAACGTCTTTGATATCTCCAGCGATCACGTGACCTGCAAACATATTTCCCAGAGTAGAGTCCTCCCAACCTGGAACAATTATAGGTATATTTTTCTTAGCAGCCTCTAATAGCCAGCTATGTTTAGGATCAATTTGGTATTCACTCTCCAATTTTCCTGACAGCAATATTTTATAAAAAAACTCATGAGGGAAAAAGCTTTCACCGGCTTTGTCAGCCTTCTGCCATTCTTCGAGGATCACATTCTCAATCCTCCTCATGGCTTCCATTTCGGGTATACAAGTATCAGTCACCCTATTCATGTGCCTATCTACCAGATCCTGTTCCTGCTGTGGAGAAAGATCTCTATAATTGGGGATTCGTTCATAATAATCATGTGCGACCAAATTAAAAACATCCTCTTCTAAATTAGCGCCAGTACAAGTAATGATGTGCACCTTATCCTGTCGAATCATTTCAGCCAAAGAAATCCCAAGTTCGGCAGTGGACATTGCACCGGCTAGGGTAATCATCATTTTTCCATTGTCATCCAAATGAGCTTTGTATCCCTCAGCAGCATCTATCAAAGCTGCTGCATTAAAGTGTCTGAAATGATGTTTAAGAAAATTGGTTATTTCCATTTTTTTTAATTAAAATTATTAGGCCAATAAGTTGGTTCTAAAAGATTCGAATATAAACAACAAGACCCTGAAAAGCAACTTAGGTTTCCTCAAGGTTATGGTACAAAATTAAATAAAAAAAGCCCGGAAAACCGGGCTTTTTTAAATATATCAGTGTAATTTAAATTACTTTTCTTCTGCCGGCTCTTCTACTTTTTCTTCTGAGTCGCTACTAGTTCCGTTTTTATAATCATCATTTATCCCAGCAATAACATCATCAGTAATATCCAACGATTTGTTGGCATACCAAACACCACCACCTCTTGTATAAGATAAAATCATTTCAAGATCATTAGAAGCAGCGTAATCGTTAAGATATACTTGGATTTTATCATATACCTCATTGTACAATTTAGTCTCATCTGCTGAAAGTTCAGCCATGATATTTTCCCTAAAAGTCATAAGGTTTTTTTCCTTAGTCATCAACTCTTCTTGCTTGGCACGAGCTTGGTTCATGGTCATGTTTGCATTGGAGTTTTGAAAACTAGCTACCTCTTTTTCAAATCCTTGAGCTCTATTAGTCAATTCACTTTGGTATTTATTGCCTTTTTCAGCAATTTCAGCAGACCTTTCTTTAAAGTAATCAAAGTTGTTGATCACACTATCTGTAACGATATAAGCCACTTTTAGGTCAGAGATATCTACCTTGTTTTCATCGGCTGAATTTGATTCATTGTTAGCAGGAGTATTACAAGCTCCGATTAAAAGTCCTAAAACTGCAATTGCACTGAATAATGTTGTATTTTTTCTCACTTGATATAGATTTTATAATTGATTGAGGCAAATATAAGAATTCTTAGTCTTTTACAAATTCTAAGAACATTAATAAACTTGAAAATACCCTTTTTTCTATATTTAACCTTGGTGGTAAAATCTAAATTATGAAAATTAGGTTAAAAATAGATTTCCTGAGCCAATCTAAAAGTATTGGCGTGAGCTTCTATAATATCACTAATTTTATGGGAATAACCCCCTCCCATGCAACACATCACTGGAATATTGTTTAATTTGGCCGCAGTCAAAACCATCTTATCTCTTTCTTTACATCCCTGCAGGGATAATCCCAACCTTCCAAGTTTATCGGTCGCCAATACATCAACACCAGATTGATAAAAAATAAAATCAGGCTCTACCACATCTAATAGCCTTTTAAAATGCTTATCCAATAACTGTAAATAGTTAGTGTCATCCATATTATCCTCTAAGGCCAGGTCTAAATCCGATCGTTCTTTGTGAAGTGGATAATTGTTTTTACCGTGCATGCTGAAGGTGAAAACGTTTGGCTCATTTTCAAATAAAGCTGCAGTACCATTGCCTTGGTGAACGTCAAGGTCTACAACTAGAATCTTTGCTGCAATTTGTTGGGACAACAAGGCATTTGCCGCTATAGCAATATCATTAAGCAGGCAAAACCCTTCCCCTCTATCTTTAAATGCATGATGTGTACCGCCGGCAATATTCATCCCAATCCCATCACTGATTGCATTAAATGCTGCCATTACTGAGCCGTTCATTATATGGATTTCCCTATCTATTAATTCCTTACTTAATGGAAACCCTGTTTTCCTAATCTCACTTTTATTTAATCCCAGTGATTTTAATTTTTGAAAATATTCTAGCTCATGGGTAGCCGTAATTAATGACTCATCAAGTGCCAATGGTGAAAAAAGGTTCTCCTTTGTCAATGTCCCCTCATAAATGAGCTGTTCAGGGAGAAGTTCATATTTTTCCATTGGAAACCTATGCCCATGTGGTAAGGGGTGAGCATATTTTGTAGACCAAGCTACTTTTAACATAAATATTTTATAATTTCATTAAAAGATTATAAAAACAACTATTGGTTGCTTTCAGTCTTCTTCTTCCTCAGATTCGAAGGTATAAAAAGTGTCATCTAGTACGAGGGTGTCATCATTAAATGCTTCAATAAATTTCTCTAGTTCAGCTTCATCAATTGACTCTAAATTTAGAGCAGCATCTAGGCCAATTCCAAAATCGTGGTGGGTATCCAAATCCAAAAATTCCTGGACCCTCACAGCCCCCTCTTCTTCCATATCCATTATCATTTCTGTAATGAACCAACCGATCTCTTCTTCTTCGGTTTGTAATGGAGTCAAATTACCATTTTCATCCTCTTCGTATTTAATACCTTTGTAGTTTGGAAATTTTTTGGCTGCCTCATGTTCGGCCAATTCATACAACTCACTTTGGTAATGCAGTTTAAGCGTATACAAAACTGCATCATAAATCACTTCCTTACCTTCATATTTCCCTATGAAATAAAAATTGACATACTCGTCAGTATTGTCCTCACTTGGGACAATTTTAAAGCTTTTATTGATGGAAATAAGTTCCTGCTTTAATTTATCTATCGTTTCAGGTAAAAAACCATCGTTTGGGTATTTCATCTCTTGAAAGGTGGGTTAATAATATCTGTTTTGCTGTGTTTTGTTACAATAAAATAAAAATAGGCTACTACTTTGTAGCATCTACTCAATAATTTACAATCTTTTCTATTTTAAAAAAAGATTTAACCTAAAAGATTTTAATTATAAACTTTAAATTCATAATAAAAGTATAAAGAAATGATTAAGCTTATTGCATTAATAATGATTTTGGGCAAATTCACACAACCCAAAACAGGCTTTAAAATATTAATATGGCACTTAAACAACCTTACATTCAGCTACTTAATGTGATCTTCTTTCGATTTCAAATACTCCTGATGAGTTCGAGAAACCCCAATATTTAATCGGGATTAAAATGACTTTCACTTTTTTCTATAATTCAAAAAGAACTATTCGATATAAGATTAACATTAAATAGGTTGAATTGTTTTGTCACAATTTCATCTTCCTAAGCCACGACCTAAGGAAATTCCAAATATTGAGTTTACCAAGGATAGGACCAAACTAAACAAAAGGGCCCACCAAAAGTTACCTACTGAAAATCCATTTACAATATCTGCCGCAAGCATTACCATCAATGCATTAATTACCAGCAAGAACAAACCTAAGGTAAGTATGGTAATGGGAATAGTGAAAAACACCAAAATAGGTTTAATCGTAATATTTAATAAAGCCAAAAGGGCAGCGATCAGGATTCCAGTAAAAAGGTCATCCACGGTTATCCCTGGAAGCAAATATGCTGTAAAGATTATTACAAATCCAGCAACCGCTAATTGTAAAAGTATAGATAAAATTTTACTCATATTTATCGACTTAAACAAACCCAAAATAGGATAGCATTTAAAACCATTCTGGGTTATTTGATTATAAGATTAAAGCAATTTGGTCTTACAAGATTAGCAAAACTTATTTGAGATAAAAAAGTCTTTCTATAAAAAAACAACCCGGCAAATGTTACCGGGTTGCCATTTTACAAATTAACTCCAGGTTCTATCCCAAGACCTGATTTCATTCCAGTCATCGGTAGGCGCAAAAAACTTTTCACCTTCCCTTAACCTCTTCTTTACTTCGTCTTCATTGAGTTCCAGACCTATACCCGGTGCCTCTGGCACGGTCACGTATCCATCTTTTACAAATGGTTTATCTATACCTGTTACCAAATCTTCCCACCATGGATTATCCACAGAATGGTGCTCTAGCCCTATAAAATTATAGGTGGCGGCAGCAGCATGTACTGTACCCATAAAGGTAATTGGTGAAGCGGCGTGATGGAGAGCCATACCTATTTGAAATTCCTCAGCATAATCTCCTATCTTTTTTGTTTGAAGATACCCTCCAGCACTCCCCGGATCAGGATGTACTAGGTCCACAGCCCTGGTTTCAATGAGATCTTTAAAGTTTTTCTTATGATAAGCATCTTCTCCTGTTAAAGTAGGTGTAGAAATGGCTTCAGTTATGCGCTTCCATTGCTCTGTATTTTGCCAAGGTATCAAGTCTTCTAACCATGCAATATTATATGGTTCAAAAGCATTGGCCAATTTAATCATCTCATTATACCCCATATGACCAAAGTGATCTATTGCTAATGGTATCTCAAAGCCTACTTTTTCTCTTGCTTTAGCAGCATATTCCACCATTTTCTCCAAACCTTTTGGCGTTATTTGAACATGAGTAAATTGATGTGGCGTTTGTGTATAACTCATCACATCCTTGTCAGACCAACCTCTCATCGGCCCCCAAGGTGATTTATTTGTCAAAGTATCTTTTTGGTCTTTTATCAAACCTATTCCAATATCCATTTTCAACATGGTATAGCCCATGTCAACTCTTTCTTTCATTTTATTGGCAAATTCATCCGGATCTTGTACGGTAGGTGTATCAACATAAATCCTAACCTTATCTCTAAACTTACCACCCAATAACTGATAAAGAGGTACTCCATAAGCTTTACCTGCCAGGTCCCAAAGTGCCATTTCTACTCCAGACACGCCTCCTCCTTGCCTACCATGCCAACCAAATTGCTCAATGCTTTTAAAGATTTTCTCGATATTACAGGGGTTCTCACCTAAAATCCTACTCTTCAACATCAAAGCATATCGCTTATCTGCTCCATCCCTAACATCTCCCAAACCATGAATGCCCTGATTGGTATATATTTTAAGTAAGGGAACATTGCCATATTGGGCAATCCGCATATCGGTTATCTTTAAGTCTGAGGGATTTGATAAACGATTAACTTTGGAAGTTGTGTGAGCAAGGGTCTCTTCCATAGGTAAAGCCAACATTCCACCTAAACTTATTCCTCCTAAAGCAGCCTTTTTAAAGAATGACCTTCTATCATTTTTAGGTTCTTCAAACAATGGCTGGGACCTTTCTGAAGTGCTAACTTTTGCAATTTTCTCATCCTGGTAACGTTGCTGTAGATGATCGATACTTTTCTTCATATTTGATAGGTTTGTTTTGGGTATTGTTAATATTTATTTACTTACTATCCTACAATATGCCTAAAAATGATAGAAAACGAAAATTTTTTGAATGCAAAAAAGCCACTGAAATTAAGTGGCTTTTTTGACTATAAGAGACTAGATGAGAAACCAAGAGAGTAAATTTTACGTTTCGAAAACTATTACTTTATCAAATTAATCACCTATCCCTAGGTTATGATCTCTAATAAACAATTATTTATATCGAATATTAGTGCATTTTTTCCAAAATCAGGTAGATAAGATACCTGCAATCCGTAAATCTTCTTCGTCTACTTTTTTATCATCTACAATGGCTCTTTTAATTGGGGTATAAACAATTTTATTATTAATTATACCAACCATTACATCATATTTACCTTGAAGAAGCCCCTCAACAGCAGACACACCTAATTTACTTGCCAAAATCCGGTCAAAGGAGGATGGTGCACCTCCGCGTTGAAGATGCCCTAAAATAGTTACTTTAATATCGTAGGATGGTAATATTTTTTTGACTTTCTCCGAGATTTCTTGTGCCCCACCACTTTTTCCACCTTCAGCTACAATAACAATATTACTTTCCTTTTTTGCCTTCTCTCTAAACTTCAGCCTGTCTATTAATTTCTCAACAGGGAATTTCTTCTCCGGAATAAGAATGGCAGCTGCAGCGCTACCGATACCCGCATTTATAGCTATAAACCCAGCATCCCTACCCATTACTTCCACAAAGAACAAACGATCATGGGAAGTGGCTGTATCCCTGATTTTATCAATTGCCTCAATAGCAGTATTACAAGCAGTATCGAAACCAATTGTCAAATCTGTTCCGAATAAATCATTGTCAATAGTACCTGGTAAGCCTACAGCAGGTATACCAAATTCCTTATAAAATAAATGTGCTCCAGTAAGAGAGCCATCCCCCCCAATTACTACCAAGGCATCAATGCCATGGCTTTTGAGGTTATCATAAGCCTTTTTTCTACCTTCAGGGGTACGGAATTCCAGACTTCGTGCTGATTTCAAAAAAGTTCCACCTCGTTCTAGGACATGCGCAATGGATCTGCTATCTAGTTTTCTGATATCATCATTGATCATCCCTTCATAGCCACGGTATATCCCATATACCTCTAGATTATAATAAAATCCTGCACGTACCACGGCACGAATGGCAGCATTCATCCCTGGAGCATCCCCACCTGAGGTTAGTACTCCGATTTTTTTTATGTTAATAGGTTGGTCTTGCATGTTATTATCCTAAAAATTCATTAATTATCTTTCGAAATATTTTATCATCAGCTCAGCAGCGGCCAGGTTGGTTGCCAATGGAACGTTATGAACATCACAAATTCGCATTAACATTTGCACATCAGGTTCATGAGGGTGTTTACCTAACGGATCCCTAAAGAAAATCACCATATCCAACTCTTTTTGAGCAACCATTGCTCCTATTTGAGCATCCCCACCTAAAGGTCCCGAAAGTAATTTTTCAACTTCAAATCCTGCTTTTTCTATATGAGAACCTGTAGTACCTGTCGCTACAAGGGTAATTCCTTCTAATGCTTGTTTTGATCCACCAATAAAATGGACCATATCAGCTTTTTTCCCATCATGGGCAATTAACGCTATTTTCATTATTTAATTCTATGTTGAATTTCACTATTATTGGGTAACATAAAAAAGGCAAACAAAAGTTTACCTATAGAAAAATAAAGTTCTTTATTCCTACATTTTTTCTAAAAAGTACAAAACCATTTGTTCCCATTCTTCTGCTAAACCTATGTTCGGTTTGGTTTTACCAGCTCTTCGGTACCAGTAAGATGCATTTCCCAAATCTCCTTCTTTCCTGTGAAGGTAAGCATGCAAGAATGCGGCATCTGCATCCTCCAGATGATCTATTAATGAGTGGGCCTTATTCCAATCCCCTTTACCATCCAACCACAATGCATGCAGGTATACTGTCAAGCCATCTGGAATTTGCCCTTTCTGAATGCTGGCCTTGAATTCTGATAGGTCCATAGTGTTTCGTTTTTAAAGATGGCCAAAATAAATACATATTAGTCAAGCCTACAAGTTATAGGCTTAATTAAAACAAGATTATCCAATAGGATTCTAATTAGCCAATTCATCGCCTTCAAAAGTAGGCCTCCCAAATCAGACAAAACCAAGAAATAAATGGCTAAGGATAAGTTCTAATATTAATGCAATAAAACACAAAACTATTTTCTCAGGTTCTAGGCTTCCCTATAAATAGGGAAGGCTACAATCAATTTTTATTGTTAAACCCGGATTATGTAATAGAATTTCTCCGTCCTGACAATGTCAGGGGTGAAGCCTGTCCC
>TARA_R110002124_G_scaffold14964_7_pt1 | contig 32737 bp, 24 predicted proteins | sample TARA_R110002124 | Tara Oceans TARA_R110002124 (sample SAMEA4397445) | marine metagenome | biome: Polar Biome; feature: [SRF] surface water layer (ENVO:00010504); material: water (ENVO:00002006), including particulate matter (ENVO:01000060) such as... | depth 5 m
TCGGCAAAACATGTTGTCATTTCCCGCCCGTGAAAATGACGTCTACTTGCGTGACTGGCGGGTTCTCGGTGCAGAATACCTGGTGGTTGGCGATGTGACCGATCAGGGGAGCAGTTACAAGGTGACGTTCAGCCTGATGGAGGTGGCTGGAGGACGCAAGCTGTTTACCAAGGCGGTCGATGGAAAGGCTGCGCAGTTGCGAGATATCGCCCACCACATCAGCGATCAGGTGTATGAAACTATCACCGGTATCCCCGGTGCTTTCTCTACCCGCATTGCCTACGTGAGTGCTATTCCCAAGAACGGAAAAATGTCATTTCGCCTGATGGTCTCTGATGCAGATGGTGCCAGAGAACGTTTGCTGTTGGCATCAGACGAGCCGATCATGTCGCCGGCATGGTCCCCGGATGCCAAGGAGTTGGTGTATGTCTCTTTTGAAACAGGTCGACCGGCCATATTCCGTCAAAATCTTGCCACGGCTGCCCGTGAGCAGTTGACCAATTTCAGGGGTCTCAACGGCGCACCCTCCTGGTCACCTGATGGCCGAAAACTGGCTCTGGTCTTATCAAAAGACGGCAATCCCGAACTTTATACGCTTGATTTGATGACGCGAAAATTTACGCGCATGACCACGCATTTTGCGATTGATACCGAACCAAACTGGACGCCGGACGGAAAATCGCTGGTTTTTACCTCAGATAGGGGTGGAGCGCCACAAATTTATAAGTTAACCATTGCCAGCGGGCAGGTAGAACGCTTAACCTTCGCAGGGTCGTACAATGCCAGACCAAGACTTGCTCCTGATGGGCGCACTTTAGTTATGGTGCACCGCGATAAAGGCGATTTTCATATCGCCTCACAGGACCTGGTTACGGGCGACCTGAGAGTTTTAACACAAACGTATCTGGATGAATCCCCTACAGTTGCCCCGAATGGTGCTATGTTGATTTACGCAACCAAACAAGGCAGCAAGGGAGTACTGGCAGCTGTTTCGCTGGACGCGGGTGTGAAATTTTTACTGCCAGCAACTGTCGGCGATGTCCGAGAGCCTGCCTGGTCACCAAAATAAACAAGCTACATTTTAGTTACAGGAGAATAAAATGAAAAATCAACTGCTCAAGTATGGCGCTTTAATTACCGTTGTGATGGCGCTGTTATCGGGCTGTTCCTCGACCGGTACAGATACAACAGATACAGCGAGTGCCGGCACGTCAGTACCAAGCAGTCAGGTGTCTACAGGTTCGGTATCAACTGACGGCGTTACTGCTACGACATTGGGTACCGATACTGCTGTGCCACGGGTATTCTACTTCGAGTTTGATCGCGCGGTCCTCAATGCCGAATCTACCGCTGCGTTGCGCCTCCATGCAGAATGGTTGCGTGGCAATCCGGTCAATGTTCGTCTGGAAGGCCATGCTGACGAGCGTGGAACCCGCGAATACAACATGGCGCTGGGTGAGCGTCGCGCCAATGCCGTTCGCGATTTCCTTATTTCAGAGGGTGTGAATGGCAATCTGCTGGAAGTGATCAGCTATGGTGAGGAAAGCCCCGCTTCCCTGGATAGCAATGAAACTGCCTGGGCGTTGAATCGTCGCGTAGAAATGAAGTAATCGCGCTTCAGGCGCTGTTGCTGTTTTTTGCAAACGTCCGGTGTCCAACCACCGGACGTATTGTCTTTCTTGGGTAGCGTTTTCCCGTGCCATCGGTAGAGGATATCCCCATGCGTGTGACTGCAGTAGGTATTATTCTTTTCTCTTTCCTGCCCATTGTTGGTTTTGCCGCTGCACCCGTCTCTGAACTGGGTGGCCAGCCCCAAGCTACCTCTCCCAGAGTTGCCCCTGTTCCACCTACTGAACCTGCTCAGACACCCACCTTTAATGGGGGAGCTCAATATCAGATGCAAATGTTGCAGGAAGAAGTTCGTACTCTTCGGGGTATGGTGGAAGAATTGAGCCACGAAATCCGTCAGTTAAAGTCCCGTCAGCTGGATGACTATATGGACCTTGATCGGCGGCTCAGTGCTATTGCAGCCGGTGACTCGTCGGTGACCCCCACCCCAAATCGGGCTGATGGCCCTTCAGCTGAGAGCCCCTCTGCTAACAGTCCCGTTGCCGAAAGTGTCAATTCCGGCACGGATGAAGCAAAGCACTACAGCAATGCCTATGACCAGTTAAAAGCGGGCAAGACTGAAGATGCCATTGCCCTTTTTAAAAAACATCTCACCGATTATCCAGATGGCAAGCTGGTGGCCAACGCGCATTACTGGCTGGGTGAAATTTATCTGCTACAAAACGATCTCGATGCTGCCCGTCAGGCTTTCTCTGCCGTGGTAGAGCAGTATCCAGCAAACCGTAAGGCCTCTGACGCCGCCTTCAAACTCGGCCAGGTGTATTTCCTTATAGGTGATAAAGCGAAGGCCAAATCCCTGCTGGAAGCCTCCGCTGCGGGCAATGATAACGCCGCAACCCTGGCAAAACGCTACCTGGATCAACACTTTTAATCGGATGGCCTCCTGATTTTACAAATGTCGGTTAAACTGCGGCATTGATGACATGCAGTACCTCCCATGAACCCAACGTCTGTTCGCATTACTGAAATTTTCTATTCTCTCCAGGGCGAGTCGTCCACGGTTGGCCTGCCGACGGTTTTTGTGCGACTGACCGGTTGTCCGTTGCGTTGTCATTACTGTGACACGGAATATGCTTTCTACGGTGGCGAGCGTCGCTCAATCGAGCAAATTCTGGAAGAGGTGAGTACTTTTAAAGCTTCGCGGGTGTGTGTCACCGGGGGCGAACCGTTGGCCCAGAAGTCCTGCCTGTCTCTGTTGACAGCGCTTTGTGATAAGGGTTACCAGGTGAGTCTGGAAACAGCGGGTGCTTTATCTATCGCTGAAGTGGACCCTCGAGTGACCAAGGTGGTGGACCTGAAAACCCCTGCCTCTGGTGAGGTGAATCGCAACCTGTATGAAAATATTGCTTACCTGAAACCCTCCGACCAGATTAAGTTTGTAATCTGTGACAGGCGGGACTACGAATGGGCCCGGATGAAGCTCGACGAGTTAAGTCTGCCGGGCTGTGTCACTGACATCCTGTTTTCTCCGAGTTTCGGCCAGCAAGATGCCACTGAGCTGGCAGAGTGGGTGCTGAACGACAGGTTGCCGGTCAGGTTTCAGCTTCAATTGCATAAGTTGTTGTGGAAAGATGCCCCGGGACACTGAATGACTGTGAACGAAAATAACAGAGCCGTCGTGCTGGTATCCGGCGGACTGGACTCAACGACGGTACTGGCGCTGGCAAAAAGTCAGGGGTACAGCTGCTATACCCTGAGCTTTGATTATGGACAACGGGCTCAGGCAGAACTGGCCGCCGCCCGGCGCTGTTCTGAACAGCTGGGTGCCGAGGAACACAAGGTTATTAAACTGGATCTGAGGGCCATTGGTGGCTCTGCCCTGACTGATGACCGAATTGATGTGCCCGAGGAGCAGACCAGCGGCATTCCCGTGACTTATGTGCCAGCCCGCAATACGGTATTTCTCTCCATTGCATTGGGTTGGGCAGAGGTGCTTGGGGCGCAGGATATTTTTATCGGGGTCAACGCGGTGGATTATTCCGGTTATCCAGACTGTCGTCCCGACTACATCGAAGCCTTTGAAAAAATGGCTAATCTCGCCACCAAATCAGGGATTGAAGGGCATTACCTGCGAATCAACAAACCGCTGATTAATCTCACCAAAGCAGAAATTATCCTTCAGGGCACGTTGGCGGGTGTTGATTATGCAGAAACGGTCTCCTGCTATCAGGCGAACGAGCGAGGTTTTGCCTGTGGCCGATGCGATAGTTGCCGGTTGAGAATATCGGGATTTCAGGACGCCGGGTTGCCAGATCCTACCCGTTATATCGGTACAGAATAAACACTTGATTTTTGACTCCCCATAAGTAAGATATGCGCCTCTTCTGAGGGTCGTTAGCTCAGTTGGTAGAGCAGTTGGCTTTTAACCAATTGGTCGCTGGTTCGAATCCAGCACGACCCACCAAATTCAGAAATGCCGGGCTTGTCCCGGCTTTTTTGTGTTTGCCTGTTGCTGGATGAGAACAGAGGTTCGAGCCGAGCGGCGTAAGCCGTGAGACAGCGCCACCGTCGGTGGCGTCCCGTAGGGCGAGCGCAAGGCGCGAGTAATCCAGCACGACCCACCAAATAAATAAAAAGGCCACCCTACTGGGGTGGCCTTTTTATTTGTAGGCGATTTGTTGTGCACTCGTTCGTTAAAGCGTGGTTCGACAAACTCCGTCAGGAGTTTGAGCCGAGCGGCCACAGGCCGCGAAACCCCTAGGGGTGAAAACAGTGACAAACTGTTTTGAGTCAATCCAGCATGACCCACTAAATTCAGAAATGCCGGGCTTGTCCCGGCTTTTTTTGTCTGTGCGTAGGGTAGCGAATAGCCGTGCTTGAACCGCGCGCAATACCGGCCATAGCCAATCTCGGGTGGCGGAGTGGTGATGTTGCATTATTTTAAGCGGGCCTGCGGATTCGGGTCGTGAACGGCGGTTGTTTGTCAGGGTCAAAGTGATCAGACACACTCAGTCAAATTGGCAACAGAGGGATCCAGTATCTATGGTAAAATTCTTGCGTAGTACTTAATTTCGGTTTTTTATGAAAGATCCAAAACTCCATATTGCCAGCGATTCTGATCACCGTGAGGTGGTCGAACAGTACTTGGGTAAACTGCATGAAGAGCCTCGCTACACGCCCGAGCAAGAGGCCGCATATCGGACTTCGATCAAGCGGCTGTTGAAAGAGCGCAATGCAGTTATCGTGGCACACTACTACACAGATCCGGTCATTCAGTCTTTAGCCGAAGAGACGGGTGGGCTGGTCTCGGACTCTCTGGAAATGGCCCGCTTTGGCCATGATCACCCGGCTTCCACTCTGATCGTGGCCGGTGTCAGGTTTATGGGTGAAACTGCGAAAATTCTGAATCCGGAAAAAACGGTATTGATGCCTACACTGGAGGCCACCTGTTCTCTGGATATCGGCTGTCCTGCGGATGATTTCCGTGTTTTCTGCGACAAAAACCCAGACCGCACCGTGGTGGTCTACGCAAACACCTCGGCGGAGGTAAAGGCGCGTGCGGACTGGGTGGTGACGTCCAGCATTGCCCTGGATGTGGTGGATTACCTGGACAGCTGTGGTGAGAAGGTTCTCTGGGCACCCGACAAGTATCTGGGCAGCTACGTGCAGAAAAAAACCGGTGCGGACATGCTGTTGTGGAATGGCAGTTGTATTGTCCATGAGGAGTTCAAGGCCCGGGGGGTGCTCAGTATCAAACAGCTCTACCCCGATGCGGCTATTCTGGTTCACCCTGAATCCCCGGAGGCCATGGTGGCCATTGCCGATGTGGTGGGATCCACTTCACAGCTGATTGAGGCTGCCAGGATCCTGCCCAACCAGCAGATGATTGTTGCCACGGATAGCGGTATTTTTTACAAGATGCAGCAGGCGGCGCCGGATAAAGAATTGATTATTGCGCCCACTGCCGGTGAGGGAGCCACCTGCCGTAGTTGTGCCCATTGTCCCTGGATGGCAATGAATCATCTGGAGAATCTGATGGAGTCCCTTGAGCGCGGCACCAACGAGATTCATGTGGATTCAGCGGTTGGCCGGCGCGCAATGGTGTCGCTGCGGCGGATGCTGGCCTTTCGCGAGCAGCAGTTGGCCGAGTCGTAACCCCCTGCAGCGCCGGGCAGACTGCCTGATTTGCGGCTGCCAAGCCTAGAAGTTTTCCATCTTTTCCTGCAAATCGGCCAGATCTCTCAGCTGCTGGTCAATAATGGCTGTCTCCTGATAATCGTGGACCAGCAGTTTTCTGGCATAACCCAGTTGTTCCCTGGCCTTGTCAAATACTCCGTTGAGAATAAAATATTGTGCGCGAGCCTTGTGTACTCCAGCGATATCGCCCGCCAGGCCACTGACTTCCGCCAACTGAAACCAGACATAGGGTCGATCGGGGTAGCGTTGGGCCAGCTCTTCAAGTACTTTTTCAGATTCGGTGAACTGGTTGGCCTTCAGGTAAACTTCGGCCAGCATCATCCTGAGCGCATAGCTTTTCGAGTTGTGGCGCAAAAGATTTTGCGCTTTCTCGATGGCCGAAATATATTTCCCTTCCCGGCGGTCAATTTCGATATCAGCCAGCAGGTAAGTGAGTCTGTCGGGCGAAGAGGCGATTAATTGATTCAGGTTTTCCCTGGCGTCATTAAAGTTAGCCAGCCCCATGTGAGCCAAAACCAGGCCGTAACGAGAGGCATCCTTGTTGAGGCTATCGCCTTCCAGTTCGCTGTTGAAGCGGTTGAGCGATGCCGCCGCATTTTTTTCGATGGCAATCAGCGCTCGGGCACGCATCAGGTGATATTCAATATTATCGGGATAATGTTTTAACGGAAATTGACTGACGCGGTTTTTGGCGTCTGCAACGCGGTTTTCCGTTAGTGGGTGAGTGAGCAGAAATTCTGGCGGTTTGCTGCCGGTGTAGCGGGTTGCCCGCAGCATTTGCTCGAACATGGCGGGGACCCCTTTCGGATCCATGCCGGCGGCGTAAATTGTCTGGATGCCGAGTCGATCGGCTTCTTGTTCATTTTGACGGCTGTATCGCATGGCACTTTCCATGCTGTGCGCCTGGCTGGCGGTCATAGCGGCCATCCCGGCATCGCCGCCCACGGTGGCGGCTATCACAAGACTGGCCAGCATAGCAGCCATCGTGGTGGTTGCGTTCTTACGCTGTTGTTCGACCCGTCGGGCAAAATGCCGTTGGCTGAGGTGAGCCAGCTCATGTGCCAGTACGGAGGCAATCTGGTGTTCAGTCTTGGCGTAGCGGAATAATCCCGTGTGCACGCCAATAACACCACCAGGAACTGCGAAGGCGTTCATCGATGGATTATTGATCGTCACCAGTGACAGGCGGTGATCTTTTAATTCGCTGTGGGCGGCGAGTTGGTAGAGTAGCTCCTCCAGGTAATCATAGAGCTGGGGATCGTTGTATTCGGAGATCCTGCTGCGGTAGGCTCGCAGCCAGGCCTGCCCGAGTTCAAATTCCTGTTGCTGTGAGATAATGGCCGAGGCAGTGTCGCCCAGGGCTGGCAGTTCAATATTTGCGCTGTGTGCTGGTGCGGTCAGCAGCGCGGTCAGTATTAGCCGGTTCAGAAAAAACATGATGGAGCGTATGTGCACTGCTTGAATATCCATTAATACGTGAAAGTGATGCGTGTGAGAGTGACAATTTCTCTGGATAGTAACGTAACTCTATGACCTAATTCATGCGGATTCGTGCGTTTTCATCTGAAAAAACCAACCACATCGCAGATGTTTCACCAGTCCTTGATGCTCTGGTAATGATTTCGTAATCTGAATTTTGTAATTTTTTAATTGCCCCGACAGGAAAAATGCTATGTGGAAAGTGCTTGGCACTTGGGTCGACCGCTACTTTGGTGAAGAAGAAGCGGTATTGCTGGCTTTGATGCTGGTGATCGCGTTGATCGTTATGGTCACCTTTGGCCAGATTCTGGCCCCTTTTGTTGCAGCCATTATTTTTGCTTTCCTGCTCCAGGGTGGTGTCAATCGCCTGGTTAGATGGAGAGTACCCCGTCTGGTTGCGGTGGTGCTGGTATTCCTGTTGTTTGTCGGTGTATTCCTCACGATTCTTATCGTCGTCCTGCCACTGATCGGACGCCAGGCCGCCAATCTTGCCAGTGAAATTCCGGACATGATACGGCACTGGCAAAGTGTTCTGCTGTTGCTTCCCGAAGAGTATCCTCACCTCATTTCAGAGTCCCAGCTAAAAGAGTTGCTGGGTCAGGCATCAAAGGAAGTGGCGAGTATGGCAGAGCGGCTGGTGAGTTTTTCTTTCAGCACCTTTCCCAGCCTGGTCATCATGATGGTCTATCTGGTACTGGTTCCACTGCTGGTATTTTTCATGCTGAAAGACAAAGATGAGCTGTTGGACCTGCTCGCCTCTATGCTGCCTCAGGAGCGGCCTGTCATGTGGCGGATCTGGCATGAAATGAACCTGCAAATGGCCAATTATGTGCGCGGCAAGGCCATTGAAATACTGGTGGTCGGGCTGGTCAGCTACGTCTTTTTTCTTTTCATGGGATTGCAATATGCTGCTCTGCTGGGACTCCTGGTGGGGTTGTCAGTAGTGATACCCTATATCGGTGCGATGATCGTCACTTTTCCAATCGCCGCCGTGGGTTACTTTCAGTGGGGGTTTGGTTCGGAACTGCTCTGGCTGATGGTGGGTTACGGGATTATTCAGGCGCTGGATGGTAATGTGTTGGTGCCACTACTGTTTTCGGAAGCCGTTAACCTTCATCCCATTGCGATTATCCTCGCGGTCCTGGTGTTTGGCGGCCTGTGGGGCTTCTGGGGGGTGTTTTTTGCCATTCCCCTCGCCACGCTGGTCAAGGCACTTTATAACGCCTGGCCGCGAACTGATTTGCCGAACCCGTTGTCGGAGTAACTTTACCCATAAGATGGAATTCCATGAAAAGACTTGTTGTTGTATTTGTCTGTCTGTTTTGTGTTGCCGGAGCTTACAGTGAGGCGACCTCTTTTTCGCCTCAGTCCTCCAGTGATAGTGATATTGCCCGCAGTGAAAATGATCAGTCTGTCTATCGCCATCTGACATTGCCCAATGCGCTTCAGGTCCTGCTTGTCTCTGATCCCGATGCGGACAAGGCTGCAGCGGCACTGGATGTCTTTGTGGGCAGTTCGCATGATCCTGTTCGACGTCAGGGGCTGGCGCATTTTCTCGAGCATATGCTGTTTCTGGGTACGGATAAATACCCCGAGCCAGACGAGTATCAGGCATTCATCGGCCAGCACGGCGGGCAGCACAATGCCTATACGTCCTTCGAGCACACCAACTATTTCTTTGATATTGACCCGGCACATTTTGAGCCGGCTCTGGACCGGTTTTCACGTTTTTTTGTCGCGCCACTGTTTAATGCAGATTATGTAGAGCGTGAAAAGAATGCAGTGCATTCAGAGTACAAGGCCCGCATCAAAGATGATTACCGCCGCCAGATGGATGTCTACAGCCAGGTCGTCAATCCGGCACACCCGGCAGCCAAATTCAGCGTCGGTAATCTGGATACGCTGGCGGATGAAAAGGGCCAGCTTCGCGAGGACCTGCTCTCTTTTTACGAGGCGCACTATTCAGCCAACCGGATGGCCCTCGTGGTTTTGGCGCCACAGCCTCTGGATCAGCTGGAAGCCATGGTCAGAGACCGCTTTGTCAATGTGCCCAACCATGCCAGCCAGCAACCAAAGCATGGCAAACCACTGTTGGAACCGGGTGAGCCGCCGAAGCTGGTCTCTGTTCAACCCGTTCGTGAGATGCGGGAGTTGTCCATCACCTTTCCCCTGCCGGCAGTGGATCAATATCAACGTGAACAACCGCTCGGCTATCTTGGCAATCTGATCGGTCACGAGGGTAAGGGCAGTCTGCTTTGGCTGTTGAAAAACAGGGGCTGGGCCGAGAACCTGCGGGCCGGCCAGGGTATTTCCGATACCAGCGGCAGCAGTTTCAGTGTGACGGTTGGCTTGACACCGGATGGTTACGCAAACTGGCAACAGGTGCTGTCACTGGTATTCCGTCAGATCGATCTGGTTGCTGATGAGGGGATTGCCCAGTGGCGTTTTGACGAACAGGGCGCGCTGGCAAACATGCAGTTTCGTTACATGGAGCAGGATGACCCGGTGCACAGGGTGAGTCGTCTGGCCAATCGCCTTCATCAATACCCCTACACTGAAGTGCTCCGTGGGCCCTACCGCATGGATCTTTATGATGCCGGGCTGATCGCCGACATGGCTTCCCGTATGACAGCCGATAATGCCATGGTGTTATTGGCTGCACCGGAAGTTGAGACCGATGAAGTGACGGCTCTCTATCAGGTACCCTATAAAGTTGAGCCACTACCGGAAATACAAACAGTGGCGGCGGCCACTGATCTGGCGTTGCCTGGAAAAAACCCCTTTATTCCCGAGCGTTTTTCTCTGAAACATCCGAACAAGGCCGCTGAACCAGGATTGGCTGAGCTGTTGGTCAAGCAGCCCGATTACCGGTTGTGGCACTACGCCGATCATTATTATCGGGTGCCCAAGGCGCAGCTTTATGTGGCAGTCAAGACGCCGGCAGTAGAAGGGGTGCGGAATGCGGCAATGATGGATCTGTATTTGCGGGCAGTTGAATATTCATTGAATGAAACCAGCTATGAGGCAGCTCTGGCTGGTTTGCGCTATGGCATCAATCGCCGTCCAGATGGGTTGGGCTTCATGATCAGTGGTTTTGACGACAAGCTGTCGGTGTTATCAGCTGATGTGGTGGACGCGCTGCTATCCACTGAGCTGACGGATGAGAGACTTGAGTTACTGCGTCAGGAACTGATTCGGAAATGGCGCAACAGTACTCAGGATACGCCCTATATTCAGCTGATGCGCGAAGTCGGGCTGTTGCTCAATACCACTGCATGGCAGCCAGCGCGACTGGCCGATGAATTGGAGAAACTTGATTTCAGCACGTTCAGGCAGTATGTGAAAACGATTTTTAACGGTGCTTCGCTGGAATTGCTGGCCAGTGGCAACCTGCAGGCAGAAGAGGTAAAAGTGCTGGCGCAGTCACTGTCGGAACAGTTGGCATCCAGCAAGCCGGCTGACTGGTTGGCCAGGGGGATTGCCAGGGTGGCGCCTGGGGAAAAAATTAAAGCGCCCATGTCCATTCCGCACAAGGATGCGGGGATTCTCCTTTACTATCAGGGTCGCGATGACTCGGTGGCGGAAGCCGCCCGCTTCATGTTTCTGCGGCAGCTGATCAAATCCCCGTTCTTTCACGAACTGCGTACCGAGCAGCAGTTGGGTTATGTCGTTGCGGCTGTGGATCAGGGCCTGGATAGGGTGCCGGGGTTTGGGCTGTTGGTACAGTCTCCATCGGCACCTCTGGCACGGCTTGAGCAGGCTATTGATCAGTTTCTCGATTCATACGCAGAGCAGTTGGCGGTAATGCCGGCTGAGGAATTTGAGCGCCATCGCGCCTCTATCCTCACAGGTCTGACAGAGAAACCGAAAAGCCTCGCGGAGCAGAGTGGCCGATTCTGGGCTAGCATTGACTTGAGGGATTACCAGTTTGATATGCGTCAGCAATTGATTGCAGAAGTCCAGAGTCTGACACAGGCGCAAATGCTGGAGGTCTATAGGGACGTCGTTGTCGCGGCCGGTTTTTCAATGCAGGTTGATACTTCGGCAGGGGATTTTATGTCGGGGTCTGGGCTGGCTAAAGAGCGGGACGTCTATCGGCTACCCGAAAAAATGTAATAAAACTATTTATTGTTTTTCGGGAAAACTATTAATAATATTAATATATTTCATGTAGTTATAATATTTTTAGAAAAATATATTTATAAGCACCTTTTGTTTTTGCGGTTGAATAAGTATTTTTTGGTAGATAAACTACACAAAATGGCTTGAATCGTCGGGTTAACGGTGTTTTTGGTTACCCGACTGATCAAGTTGCCAGTTACCATAAAAAGAAAGGTATCAATCATGCAAGACGATATGGATCCCGTCGAAACCCGGGAGTGGCTCGAATCGCTGGATTCCGTATTGAAGTTTCAGGGCCCGGAGAGGGCCGCCTATCTGCTTCAGAAGCTGCTGGATCGAGCCACTGCCACTGGGGTCGGCATGCCGCCTGCCATTGTTACCCCCTACAGGAATACGATCCCGGTCATTCGTGAAAAACGCATGCCAGGTGACCTGTTCATGGAGCGCCGGATTCGCTCGATCATCCGCTGGAATGCGCTGGCGATGGTGATGAGGGCCAACAAAAATCCCGATGAGGGTATTGGCGGTCATATTGCCTCTTTCGCCTCCTCGGCCACGCTTTACGATATTGGCTTTAATTATTTTTTTCGGGGCAACGAGGGCGAAGAGCAGGGCGACCTGATCTACTTCCAGGGCCACAGTGCGCCTGGAATTTATGCCCGCTCCTATCTCGAGGGGCGTTTCGATGAAGACATTCTGGATAATTTTCGGCGGGAAGTGGATGGCAAGGGTCTCTCCTCCTACCCCCACCCCTGGCTGATGCCCGACTATTGGCAATTTCCCACTGTTTCCATGGGACTCGGTCCTCTGCAGGCGATCTATCAGGCGCATGTGATGCGTTATATGTCGGCGCGTGGCATGTCTCCGCGTGGCGACCGGAAGGTGTGGGCATTCCTCGGTGATGGCGAGTGCGATGAACCGGAAACCCTGGGTGCTATTTCCCTAGCCGGCAGAGAGCAGCTGGAAAATCTGATTTTTGTGGTGAACTGTAATTTACAGCGTCTGGATGGGCCGGTACGCGGTAATGGCAAGATTATTCAGGAGCTCGAAGGTGTCTTCCGCGGAGCGGGCTGGAACGTCATCAAGGTCGTCTGGGGTCGTCTTTGGGATCCATTGTTTGAGAAGGATCAAACAGGGCTGTTGCAAAAGCGTATGGATGAAACCTGTGATGGTGATTACCAGAACTACAAGCACAATGGTGGTGCCTATACCCGGGAACATTTTTTTGGAGCGTATCCGGAGCTGGAGTCATTGGTTGAAGATCTCAGCGACCGGGACATCATGTATCTGAACCGAGGCGGACACGATCCCTACAAGGTTTATGCCGCCTATGCTGAGGCGCTGGCCCACAAAGGCCAGCCCACCGTGATTCTGGCAAAAACGGTGAAAGGTTACGGGATGGGCGTGGGTGAAGCGTCCAATGATACCCACTCCATCAAGAAGCTTGATCTGGAAGGACTTAAACACTTCCGCGATCGTTTCGGAATCCCGATAGGGGATGATGATCTGGAAAAGGTGCCCTACTACCGGCCACCTGAAGACAGTCCTGAAATGATGTATATGAAGAAGCGGCGCGAGTCGCTGGGGGGGCCGGTTCCCTCGCGGCGGGCAGAGTTCACATCACTTGAGATACCCGCTCTGGAAGACTTTGACAAGTTGCTTGAGGGCAGCGGGGATCGCAAGGTATCCACCACCATGACCTTTGTGCGACAGCTTGGGATGTTGGTCAAGGACAAAAAGATTGGCGAGCGGGTGGTACCCATTGTGCCCGATGAGGCGCGAACCTTCGGTATGGAGGGCATGTTCAGGCAATTGGGCATTTACTCCTCAGCGGGCCAGAAATATGTGCCTCAGGACCGCGACCAGATCATGTACTACAAGGAGGACAAGCGCGGCCAGATTCTTGAAGAGGGGATAACCGAAGCCGGTGCATTTTCCGCGTGGATTGCGTTGGCGACGGCCTACAGCAATTACGATTGCCCCATGATTCCTTTCTACGTGTTTTACTCCATGTTTGGCTTTCAGCGCATCGGCGACTTTGCCTGGGCTGCGGGCGATATACAGGCGCGGGGGTTTCTGATCGGTGCGACCTCGGGGCGAACAACGTTGAATGGCGAGGGCTTGCAGCATCAGGATGGACACAGCCACCTGCTGGCCAATACCGTGCCGAACTGCCGAACCTATGATCCGGCGTATGGTTACGAGCTGGTGGTCATTATTCAGGACGGTTTGCGGGCGATGTATCAGGATCGGGAAAACTGCTTCTATTACATCACCACCATGAACGAAAATTATGAGCAGCCCGCTGTACCAAAGGGGGTTGAAGAGGGTATCGTCAAGGGAATCTACCTGTTGGAAGAGGGAAAGAATACCAAGCTGAAGATTCAACTGATGGGCGCCGGGGCAATCCTGAATGAAGTCCGGGCGGCAGCGGAAATTCTCAGGGATAAATTCAAGGTGGCAGCGGATATCTGGAGCCTGACCAGTGTCAATCAGCTGGCGCGCGATGGGCAGGCGGTTCAACGCTGGAATCGCATGCATCCCGAGAGCGAGCCGAAGATACCTTACCTTACTGCGCAATTGCAGGACAGAAAAGGACCTGTGGTGGTGGCCACGGACTATGTCAAAACCTATACCGAACAGCTTCGCGCCTTTATTCCTGCCAATTACCATGTGTTGGGTACAGATGGCTTCGGTCGCAGTGATAGCCGTGAAAAGCTGCGCCATTTCTTCGAAATTGACCGTTATTTCATTGCGGTGGCGGCGCTGGGTGCGCTGGCCGATGAAGGAAAAATAGAGAAATCCCTGGTTGCCAAGGCTATTAAAGAGTTCGGCCTTGATCCGGATAAAGCCAATCCACTGTGCTGTTGAAAACGAGAATAAACTGTGACTTCTGAAACAATTCTGGTACCTGATCTCGGTGGCGCTGATACGGTCGACGTCATTGAGCTATGTGTTGCGGTGGGTGATACCGTGGCACTGGAGCAATCCCTCATCGTATTGGAGTCCGATAAAGCCACCATGGATGTACCGAGCCCTCAAGCGGGCCAGGTCAAAAAGCTGTTGGTGAAGGAGGGAGACAAAGTCAGTGAAGGGTCCCCCATCCTCGAAATCGAGAAAACGGCGGATGAAACGGATTCAGCAGAAGAGTCAGCCGCTTCGAGAGAGCGGGACGACGCTCCACAGCCAGAAGATAAGGATGAGACCCCTGAGAGTGCAGAGGAAGAAGACTCCGAGTCTGAAGCTGCAGAAAAGCCTGACAACCAGGCCGAGCCCTCTGAGGCTAAAAGCCCGGCCGTTGAAGAAGATGTGCTGGTACCAGATATTGGCGGTACCGATGCGGTTGAAGTCATCGAAGTTATGGCAGACTCAGGAGACCAGCTGGCCGAAGGCGATGGCATCCTGGTGGTGGAAACGGATAAGGCCAGCATGGAATTGCCGGCACCCTTTGCCGGGGAATTAATCAGTGTAGCGGTCAAAGTGGGTGACAAAATCGCCACTGGAGACAAGATTGCCCGCATGAAAATAATGCCGGATTCAGATCAACCCGGCACCACCGATAAGACAGCAGAGCCTGATAAAAAGACAGGCGCGGACAGCGCGTCCAGTCCTTCAGAAAAAAAGGTCGGTTCCGAATCTGACTCCTCTGAAACCGATATTTCTTCTTCCGGTAAAAAACCGGACGTGGCAGAAGCGCCTGTGGCCAGTGAGGAACCCTCCAAACCGGATGCAGCATCGACAATAGAGGATGTCGCAGCAGCCGAGGTTTATGCTGGCCCCGCCTCGCGGGCACTGGCCCGAGAGCTGGGTGTTGATTTGCGTAAGGTTTCCGGTTCTGGACCGCGCAATCGTATTCTCAAGGAAGATCTGCACGAATATGTCAAAAATGCGGTGGCAAAGTCAGAAAATGCTGCTGTCTCCGGTGCAACAGGCGCGGGAATTCCTCCCATACCCACGGTGGATTTCGCCAGATTTGGTGAAATTGAGATGGTGCCGTTGCAGAAAATTCACAAGCTGACGGCTGCAAACATGCAGCGCAGTTGGCTCAACGTACCCCACGTTACGCAATTTGATGAGGCCGATATTACGGAGCTTGAAGCCTTTCGCCATGCACTCAAGGCTGAGGCCGAGAAAAGGAATTCCCGGCTTACCCTGCTGCCATTTCTGCTCAAGGCCTGTGGCCATGCCCTGGCGGTCAATACCTCGTTCAATCGCTCTCTCGCCAGTGATGGCGAACATTTTGTCGAGAAAAAATATATTCATATCGGTGTGGCGGTTGATACCCCCCGGGGGCTGGTCGTGCCGGTGATTCGCGACGTGGATCGCAAGGGACTCTGGGAGCTGACCGATGAAGTCAATGAAATGGCAGTCAAAGCCCGCGAAGGCAAACTGTCAGCCGCTGAGATGCAGGGCGGCTGTTTCACGATCTCCAGTTTGGGTGCCATCGGTGGCAATGGTTTTACACCGATTGTGAATGCACCCGAGGCGGCCATCCTCGGTGTTTCGAAATCCCAGATCAAACCGGTCTGGGATGGAGCAGAGTTTCAGCCGAAGCTGATGTTGCCGCTGAGTGTTTCCTATGACCACCGTATTGTGAATGGTGCCGATTGTGGCCGTTTCTTTACCTGCCTCGTTGACGTGATCGCCGATATACGCCGGTTGTTGCTGTAGGCCCGTCCAGGACTCGACAAAACGTTGTCTTCCCCATCCAGGTTGAGGAAGACAACGTTTTGGAACTGATTGCCCATCCCGGGTTCTAACCTCTGAGTTATGTGCCAATAACGGCGTACCGTATTTGGCCTGTTCAAGCGACCAGAGAAACCGCTATGGCAATTCAACGTTTCCACCTGATTTTCTGCAGTTCTGTCATCATTGCTATCTTTATGGCTCTGTTCCTCTCCCCTGCTGTCGCGGCCAAGGAAAACCTGTTGAGCGAGTCCGATCAGCAGGCAGTGCAACAGGTGATTGATGGTCAGATCTCGGCTTTCAAAACCGATGATTACAATACTGCCTACTCTTTTGCTGCGCCGAATGTCAGGCATGCATTCCCGTCGGTCCAGATGTTTATCGAGATGGTCCGCAGTCAGTATATGCCGCTCTACCGGCCTGCAGCCTATCTGTTTGGCAGGAATACCCTCTCGGAGGGCCGTGTTTACCAGGAGTTGATTGTCACTGACCCCAACCGCCAGCTATGGCAGATTATTTATACCCTTCGTCAGCAGGACGATAAGAGCTGGAAAGTGACAAATGTTGTGATGTACCCCTATGACGGCGTTTCCGCCTAGGTCGGCATTGCATATTGTCTCGCGACGTATTGCCGTCGTGAAATCGACGTTGTTGGTTGACTGATCCCGGTGTATAAATCGGGAAACATTTCCAGCACAAAAAACCGGGCTTTCCAGCCCGGTTTTTTTAGCCCGATTGTCCTCTAAAAAATTACTTTTTCGCCGATCGCGAGCCGCTTCGTTTTTGGGCGGCTTCCGGTTTCCTGGCCCGTGGTTTGCCGCCAGGTTTGGTTTTCAGTGACAGCTTTCCTTTCGATGGCGGTGGTCTATGACCACCTTCCCCTCCGAGTGGACTCAGTTTCATCGGTTGTTGGCAAACCCTGACCTTGTTCTTCAGGTGATTGAGCAGCTCAGGTGGCATGCCTTCGGGTAGGTCAACTGTACTGTGGTCGTCATACAGTTTGATTTGTCCGATATAACGGCTTTCAATGTCGGCTTCGTTGGCAATGGCGCCGACGATATCGCCGGGGGTGACCCCGTGGTTCTTGCCCACTTCCATGCGGTATGTGGTCATCTCAAATTCGCCGAACTCGTCGCGTTGCTTGCGTTTGTCGGTGGGTCTTTCCTTGCGTTTCTGGCTGCGGTCACGGGGTAAAGCATCAGATCTTTTGTCGCGACCAATGGATTTTTCGTGGCTGGCCACTTCAATTGACGCCAGTTTTGGAAAGAGTGGACGTTCCTGCTGCAGTTGCCATGCCATAGCCGCAGCGATATCAGACATGGACAGTTCACGGTCGTGCGCCATTCCTTCCAGCAACTCACGAAAACGGTCGAGATCCTGGGTATCGAGATTGCGCAGAATATGCTCCTGGAACTGCTGAACCCGCTGGGTGCTCACCTGTTCGCCGGTGGGCAGCTCCATTGACGTCACCTGCTGACCCGTTGATTTCTCAATGGCGCGCAGCAGATGCCGTTCTTTGGGGGCGACAAACAGGATTGCGCAACCCTCGCGACCGGCGCGACCGGTGCGACCAATCCGGTGCACATAGGATTCATTGTCGTAGGGAATGTCGTAGTTGACCACATGGCTGATGCGATCAACATCCAGACCCCGCGCTGCCACATCGGTGGCAACGACGATATCCACGTCACCTTTCTTCAGTCGATTGACGGTGCGCTCGCGCAGGGCCTGACTTAAATCACCGTTCAAGGCGGCGGCGGAGAACCCCCTCGCTTCCAGTTTTTCAGCGAGTTCGACGGTGGTGGATTTAGTGCGCACAAAAATCAGCATGCCATCAAATTCTTCCACTTCCAGAATCCGGGTGAGGGCATCCAGTTTATGGCGGCCCTGTACCATCAGATAGCGTTGGCTGATTCGTTCCACGGTACGGGTTTTGGCGGCGATACTGACTTCCCTGGCATCGCCGAGGTATTTCTTCACCACACGGCGAATAGCCGGGGGCATGGTGGCCGAAAACAGTGCGCGCTGACAGGTGGAAGGGGTTTCCGCCAGAATGGTTTCTACGTCGTCAATAAAGCCCATGCGCAACATTTCGTCTGCTTCGTCCAGCACCAGTGCGCGGAGTTTGCTCAGATCCAGACTGCGACGGCGCAAGTGATCCAGGATGCGTCCCGGCGTGCCGACAATCACCTGGACGCCACGCTGTAATCCCCGCAGTTGTCCGCGCATGTCCTGGCCACCGTAAATGGGTAACACATGGAAGCTCTTCAGGTGGCGCGCGTAGGTCTGGAAAGCCTCGGCAACCTGAATGGCCAGTTCCCTGGTAGGGGCCAGTACCAGAATCTGTGGTGCTGACTGGCTGCTATCCAGTCGGCTCAGTAGCGGCAGGGCAAAAGCTGCGGTTTTACCGGTGCCAGTTTGTGCGATACCGAGCAGGTTGGCACCTTCCAGCAGGATAGGGATACTCTGGGCCTGAATGGGAGAAGGCTGTTCATAACCGAGTTCCTGAACAGCCTGAAGCACTGGTTTGGAGATGCCCAGTGATGCAAAGTCGGGGGAAGACATAAATACGCCTGTATGGCCGTGGGCCGGATGAAAATAGGGGCGTAAGTATACGCGTATCGCTATGAGGGATAAAGAATTTTCCCCTCTCAGACATATGGAGAGGAACTATTTTGGCCTCGCTTCCAGCAGTCTGTCCAGTACATTGGCAAACTGCTGGCGCTCGCTATGACCGAGGCTGCCGGGGCCGCCTTTGACCTCACCCGTATTGCGCAGTTCTTCCATGAGGTTGCGCATGGCCAATCGCTGGCGGATATTGGCCGGGGTAAAGTGTTCGCCGCGTGGCCCGATCACCTGTGCGCCTTTCTCAACAGCTTCCGCAGCCAGAGGGATATCTCCAGTGACAACGATATCGCCGGGCAGAACCTGTTGAGCGATATAGTTGTCGGCCACATCAAACCCGCTCTCTACCTGTCGTGCTTTGATCAGTGGTGATGGGGGAACTTTCACCAGGTGATTCGCAACCAGTGTCAAAGGAACCTGGCAGCGCTGCGCTGCCCGAAACAGAATTTCCTTAATGGGGTTTGGGCAGGCATCGGCATCGACCCAGATATGCATTGGAACTCCTTGTTTTGGGCTAGCCAATCAAGCCGCTTTTCAATGTCAGGTGCAGGGTCAGCGTAATGACCAGTGCACCGCAAATATTGAGCCAGAATCCGGCTCTGGCCATTTGTGGAATACGGATAATATTGGCGCTGAACACAATGGCATTCGGTGGTGTGGCCACTGGCAGCATAAAGGCAAAACTGGCGGCAATGGTGGCGGGGATAATGATAGTCAGCGGATCAATGCCCAGTCCGATCGCCATGGCCGCAAAGATGGGTATCAGTGTCGTGGTGGTGGCTGTGTTGCTGGTGAGTTCGGTCAGGAAAATAACCAGAATGACCACCAGAAGCGTCACCACCAGCGATGACAATCCTTGAGCGCCTGCCAGCTGCAGCGCCAGTAACTCCCCTACACCTGTGCTACCGATGGCCCCCGCCAGTGCCAGCCCGCCACCGAACAGTAACAGTACCCCCCAGGGCACACGCATTGCCGTATCCCAGTCCATTAAAAATTCACGCTCTTTCAGGTTTACCGGAATGGTGAATAATAACAGGGTAGCGATGATGGCCACGCCGGTATCACTGAGTCCACCTAGCCAGGGCAGTTTTGTCAGCAGTGGCCGGGCAACCCAGCCCAAAGCCGTCAGCAGAAAAATAACAAGGGTTAATTTTGCGCCAAGGGTCCATGGCTCTGTGGGTTCGTGGAGAAATTTGCTATCGATGGGCGTTTTGCCCGGTGGGTATATACAGTGGGTCAACAGCCACCAGGTAAGTGGCACAAAGATCACTACCATAGGTAGGCCGATGCTGAGCCAGCGGGTAAAACTGATTTCAATACCGAGCTCTCTCTGGATAAACGAGACGGTGAACATATTTGGCACTGTGCCGATAATGGTCCCTACACCGCCGATCGAAGCAGCATAGGCCACTCCCAAAAGCAGGCAGAGACTGAAGTTTTCACGGTTGGGCGCACGTTTGTCCAGCAGCTGGATAATGCTGAGCAGCATCGGCAACATTACCAGTACGGTGGCTGTATTGGTGATCCACATGCTCATGGCGGCAGAGACAAACATGAACCCGCCGACCAGAGTTGCCGGTTTGGTCCCCACCAGCCGCAATATTGTAAAGGCAAAGCGGCGGTGTAAATGCCATCGCTCCAGTGCCAATGCCAGGATAAATCCTCCCAGAAACAGGAAAATCATCGGGTGGGCATAGGCTTTTGCGGTGGCATTGATATCACTGGCCCCGACCAAAGGCAGCAGGGCGAGTGGCAAAAGTGCTGTCGCATAGATAGGGATGGCTTCCGTTAGCCACCAGACTGCCATCCAGGCGGCCAGACCGGCAGTGGCTCTGCCCGCCGTGCCGAGCACAATCGGGCTGTCATCCAGGGAGAGAGCCTGATCGGGGACTATTGTAAACACCAGTATGCCCAGCAGGGGGCCGGCAAGGATAGCTAACAGGCGAAACTGGCCGAGCCACAGAGTCGGGTTCATAGTCGGGTGCTTATTTTATTGGAAAACCGAGCCTAGCAGGCTTTGATGAACAGTTTAAGCGTCTTGTCCTGTCGGGTTTGTGCCTCTGTTGTCTCTCAGCCAATAATTTTTTCTTTCAGGGCGCGGGCAAACATTCTGGCCTTCGATGGATAGGCAAAGTGCTTTGGGCGGGTTGCCCGGATGCCTTCACTGAAGGCACTTTGTCGGCTGTAATCAATGAGGATGTCTATCATCACCGGCCTGTTTTCTGTCGCCAGAGAAAAGGCCGTATCCAGGGCCGATTCAATGTCGTCGTTGTCTTCAATGGCCACATATTCACAACCGATAGCATGGGCAAAAGATACCCAGTCCGCTTCACCGAGCTTGATCATCTGTGTTACCTGGCCGGGGAGTTGTCGGATCTCGCCAGATATCTCTCCATCGTTGAACAGGCAGTAAATGACACCGAGCTGATACTTGCTGGCGGTGAGGGCTTCCATTCCCGTCATCATCATCGCGGCGTCACCCACCAGGCCAATGACTGTGCACTGGGGATGGGCCATTTTCAGTGCGTTGGCTGCGGGCACACCATACCCCATGGCATTGAAATCGCCGGGACAGATAAAGCCCCCGGGATGATGGATCGGCAACAGCTCTGCAGCCAGAAACATGTGGTTGCCATCGTCGCAGGCCACCAGTGCATCATCTGGCATGTGCTGTCTCAGTGCGGTAAAAAAGCGGGCCGGATTGACCCGCTTGCCGGATTGTTTCTGCCAGTCAGCCAGATAGTTCCGCTTGTCGGTAGCGATTTTTGTGAGCAATGTGTTGTCAGGGGCTGAAGTCAGCACATGTTTTTTGATGGCCTCTGTCAGTGCTGCAGCCACGTCGGCCGCATCGCCAAGCAGAGTCAGCTCCGCCGGGTAATTGGCATTGAATACCGCCGGGTTGATATCCACATGGATCAAGGCCTCCGGCATGTTGAGACCGTAGTTGCCGGTGGGTATTTCCGAAAAACGGGTAGCGATTGCCAACAGACAGTCACAGTTTGCAAAGGCGTGTTGTGCCGCGGGTACAGCAGCGGGGCCAAAGCCCATGCCGGTATGCAGGGGGTGTCTGGCGGGAAATACGCTCAGCCCTTGCAGGGTAGTCGCAACCGGGGCATTCAGGTGGGTTGCCAGTCCCTGTATTGACTCACTTGCTTCGCGAGCACCCCAGCCAATCAAGATTCCCGGATGTTCAGCCTTTGCCAACATCCCGGCGGCCAGCTCGATGGCGGCCATATCCAGTGGGGGGGTGATGCGATGCCCATCGAAAACGGGCAGGGACCCGTCGTTATCGATGCTGTGGGTTTGCAGATTAATCGGAATTTCCACAAATACCGGGCCGGGCTCCCCTTCTATTGCGGTGCGGTAGGCCTCAAAAATGGTGGGCACAATGTCCGAGAGGTGTTCTACCAGATAGGTTGCTTTGGTGATCGGCGCCAATAGGGCACGGTGGTCGATATCCTGTCGCTGAAAACGGTGACTGGTCTGGTAATCAATACCCCCGGCAATCACCAGCATTGGAATGCCGCCGAGAAACGCTTCTCCAATCCCGCTTGCCGCATGGGTGACGCCGGCACCGGGGATAACCAGCAGTGTGCCAATCGACCTGGTTGTACGGCTGATGGCATCGGCCATAAAAGCAGCTGAGGCCTCGTGGGTCACCAGGGAGGGGGTGATGGTGTCGGACTGTTGGAGTTCAGTATAAATAGCCGTATTGTGAAAACCGGGTATCCCGAAGGTATGCGTGACCCCGATCTGTTCAAGTGCGTATCGAGTGAGCCAGGCGCCGGTCTTTTTCATTCGTCTCCCCAGATATCCTGAACTGCATACGGCTTGATGCTATGAGACGCGCGGGCCCGAGTCAACGTGGTAGTGTGGCGTTGTTCCCTGTCATCCGGTTTTGGCAAACAACCTCAGCTGATTGCACCGGTAGTTCTCACCCGTTTGGCGCCTTTGGTGACTGGTAACTGGCGCATCATCCTGCGTCGCTCAATACGACCGTCGATGACATTTTTCAGGGCGATCAGCATACCGGCCACCAGAAAAGCGCCGGGAGGCAAAATGATCACCAGAAACCCGTAACCATTGCCAAATAATTGCAGAGCCCAATTTTCCGCTATGGGGCCGAACAGCAGGTGCATGTTGGCAAACAGCGTGCCACTGCCCAGGATTTCCCTGATAGCCCCGATTGCAAGAAGCACCAGTCCGAAACCGGCACCCATCATCAGTCCATCCAGCGCGGAGGCCCCCACAGGATTCTTGCTGGCAAATGCCTCGGCGCGTCCCAGGATGGCACAGTTGGTGACAATCAACGGGATAAAAATACCCAAGATGACATACAGTTCATAGGTGAATGCCTGCATCAGCAATTCCGTGCAGGTGGTAAATGTGGCAATAATCATGACAAAAGCCGGAATCTTGACCGCTTCGGAAACCCGGTGGCGAATCATTGACACGACAATATTTGAGCCTACCAGTACCAGCATGGTGGCAAGACCCAAGCCCAGGGCATTCACCACTGAGCCTGTTACGGCCAGTAAGGGGCAAAGGCCAAGTAATTGAACCAGTGCAGCATTGTTTGTCCACAGGCCATTGCGGGTAATGTCGCGATAGCTGGTTTCATCCGCCATTTTTGGCATCCTCTTTCGCTGGTAGTGGGTTCGAAACTGGCCGTTGAGCGGCTTTCAGCAGTTGCTCCCGGTTTTCCTTAAAATATTGCAGAGACTTGCGCACCTGATTAACCACGGCTCGGGGAGTGATGGTGGCGCCGGTGAACTGGTCGAAATTTCCGCCGTCTTTTTTCACTTTCCATTTGTCAGGGGGCGGGTTGCGAAGTGATTTGCCGTTGAAGCCCAGAATCCAGTTACTCTTGTTCAGGTCGACCTTATCCCCCAGGCCGGGTGTTTCCCGGTGTGAAATCACTCGAACCCCCGCCACTGTACCATCCATATTGATACCGATAATCATCTGAATATCACCGCTGTAGCCATCCTTGGCCACCGAGGGCAGTATGACGGCGACCGGATCATCGCCCTTGCGGGCGATGTTGGCTAGGCCCTCTTCGACCCCGAGCATTGGCCAGAATTCGGCGGGGATGGCTACGGTATCCACCAGCAAATTGTTGGTGTGTCTGTCCAGCGGGACGATTTCCAGTAGGGCACGCTTGGCTACCTCCCGCTTGGCCTCGGCGATGGGTTCTTCCGTCCCGAGGTAGGTGACGGATAGCAGTGTTGCAGTAATCAGGGCAAACAGGCCCAACAGCAGGCTGTTGAAACTGATGGACCTGACCAGTGAAGCCATGCTCATTCCTTTTTCTCCGTAGCCCGGCGGGATTTTTTGTGGCCATAGGTCCGGGGCAGCGTGTAATTATCAATTAGAGGTGCGGCAAAATTCATTAATAGCACCGCGAAAGCTACGGCGTCCGGATAGCTGCCCCAACTGCGAATAATGAATATCAGTACCCCGATAAGCGCACCGAAAATCAGCCGACCACGGTTACTGGTGGCGGAACTGACCGGGTCAGTCAGAATAAAGAAAGCGCCCAGCATGGTGCCCCCAGAGAGCAGGTGCATGAGGGGTGAGCCGTGACTGGCAGAGCTGCCGCCGTCATAAAACAGCGCTGCACAGAGACTGAGACTGGCCAGCATGGCAACCGGGCCGTGCCAGGTAAACACCCGGCGATACAGTAAAAAACAACCCCCCAGTAAAAAGCCCAGATTGACCCATTCCCAGCCGGCCCCGGCCCAGCGGGCGAGACTGAACAGAGGGTCCTGCTCGTACAGTTGGGCGATCAGCAGACCGCTGTTTTGCCGGAGGGTGTCCAGTGGCGTTGCAGCGGTAAAGGCGTCCACCGTTCCAGCGCCGGGCAGTCCAAGGACGATTTGTAATGAGGCCAGAAACCCTGGCGGAGAGACGCCCTCTGCATACAGCGGTAGTGGTGCCGGCCATGCGGTCATCTGCACGGGAAAGGAAATCAGCAGCACCACGTAGCCCACCATGGCGGGGTTAAACGGGTTATAGCCCAGTCCACCGTAGAGGTGTTTGGCGATCAGGATAGCGAAGCTGGTGCCGACAACGACCACCCACCAGGGTGTCAGGGGCGGTAGGGCCAGTCCCAGCAGAACGGCGGTGACCAGTGCACTGTTGTCGCCCAGATAAAACATCACCGGGCGCTTGCGAAGACGCATCACCGCAGCTTCGCAGAGTACGGCTACGGAGCCAGCCAGCAGAATGTTGATCAGTGAGCCCCAGCCGAAAAACAGGGTCAGTGCGATCAGACCGGGAATGGTCGCGAGCAGTACCAGCCGCATCACCGAAGCCGTACTCTGGGCCGTGTGCGCATGGGGTGATGTGATTTTAAGCAACGCCATAGCGGGATCCGGTCAAGGGTGATATTCGGCGAGCTGTTGCTCGGCTTCGGTCAGTCTGACCTGCAGCTTTTCAGCGGCTGTACGCAGGCTGTCCACATGCTCGGAGCGTTCTGCTTCCGCGTCCCTCAGTTTGATACGGGCTTTCTCCAGCCTGCTTTTCAGGGAGGCGACAGTTTCGCGCAGTTTGTCCTCCTCGGACATGCTGGCCAGTTCGGCTACCCGTGCCTGTGCGCGGGCTATGGCCGATGAAGCGGCATCAGCGGTGTCGTCATCGGCAGTCGATGGCTGGGCAGTGACGGTGTTCAGTTGCTGTTGTGCGTCCAGTAGCTTGTTCTGTAATTTCTCCAGGCCAGCCTGCAGGGCATTGACGTGCTCTGACTCGCCGGCTCGTGCCTCGTCCAGTTTTGCTTTGGCTTTCTCAATGCGTCCCTCCAGAGCCACCACTGTCTGACGGAGCTGTTCCTCTGCCGGGAGATCGCGGGTGGCCGCTGCGCGGGCCTGGGCCCGTGCAATCGCGTTAGCCGCCGCATCGGTAGTTTCCTGGTTGACGGGCGTGTCGGGCGTATTGTCCGGGAGTGCCGCCAGTGCCTGCTGTGCGTCGGCCAGTTTGGCCTGTTGCTTCTCAAGACCGCTTGTCAGGGCAGCCTTCAGCGTCTCATCATCGCTGTCGATAATCTTCTGCCGAGTGACCGCAATCCGTTCCTTGCAGCTGGCAATTTTCTTTTCCAGCGTATCTCTGGGGCTGGCCTGTAGCCGTTCCATTACTTTATCGGTATCCGATGCCCCTGCAGTATTGTCGAGCTGTGCCCGTTTGCTGCGGGCGTCCTCGAGTCGTCGCCGGGCATCTTCGACGGCCGCCAGGGCCTGTTCCTGTTGCTGCTCCGTGCCTTCCTTGCGGATGGTCTCCAGCCGTTTCTCAACTGAATGTAAATGACTTTCTGCGCGGGCAATGCCGCGCTCCAGTCTGGCCTGCTGCTCTGCGGGAGAGGCCTGATGCTCGGCTGCACGTGCCATGGCGGTCTTGACAATGTCTTCGCTTTCCTGGGGCTTGTCGCTGCGCCCGGCAGTCATGGCCTTGGCCTGCTCAGCTGCCTGTTTACGGGCTTCCCGCTTGGCGGCTTTGGCCATTTCTTCCTGTTCCTTGCGGGCTTTCTGGAACTCGAATCGCGCTCTGGCCCGATCGGATTTGATTTTTTCCTGTGCCTGTTTGCGAATTTCACCTTTTGAGGCGCGGTAATACTGCACCAGAGGGATATTGCTCGGGCAGACATAGGAGCAGGCGCCACATTCAATGCAGTCGAACAGGTTGTGGGCTTCCAGCCGCTCGTGGTTGTGGGACTGGGCATACCAGAATAGCTGCTGAGGAAGTAGGCTGGCGGGACAGGCTTCCGCACACATGCCACAGCGAATGCAGGGCTGGGCCGGTGGTGGGGGCGGGGCTTCTTCCCACGACGCGGCGAGGATGCAATTTGTGGTTTTGATGACAGGTATGTCCGGGTCTGTGAGAGTGAAACCCATCATCGGACCACCCATGATCAGTCTGGAACAGTTGTTTTCATCAAAACCGTTATGGGCCAGTAGGTGCGTGATAGGTGTTCCGATCAACACCTCATAGTTCCGGTTGGTTGAGCAGGCTCGTCCGGTGACCGTTGTAATTCGCGAAATCAGCGGCTCGCCGAGATAAATTGCTTTTTGTACCGCGAAAGCCGTGCCCACATTCTGGCAGACAATGCCTATGTCGGCGGGTAGTCCACCGCTGGGGACTTCGCGGCCAGTGAGAATCTGAATGAGCTGTTTCTCGCCACCGGAGGGGTAGCGAGTGGGAAAACTGACCAGCTGAATGTGGGTGTCCCGGACAAAGGGCTCCAGTGCCGCGCGCGCCTCCGGTTTGTTGTCCTCAATGCCGATCAGGACTTCTTCCGGTCCGCCCAGGATATAGCTGAGGATCTGGATGCCCTCCACAATGGCTTCCGCCCGCTCGCGCATCAGCATGTCGTCGGCAGTGATATAGGGTTCGCACTCCGATCCGTTGATAATCAGGGTGCTAATGGTTTTGCGTGGAGTCAGTTTGACTGCCGATGGAAAACCGGCACCACCGAGACCAGCAATGCCGGCGTGGCGGATCATTTCCAGTAATTTGGCCGGGCTGTAGTCCTGAAAGGTGTACGTCGTATCGATGCCGACATGGTCAATCCACTGTTCCTTCCCGTCGGGGATCAACGTGACGCAGCGGGCCGCCATCCCCGAGGGGTGGGGGATCGGGTACTCACTGATATCGCTGATGGTGCCCGATGTGGGGGCGTGAACACCGACACTGACGAGTCCGCTGGGTTCTGCGAGCTCCTGTCCTTTGAGAACACGGTCTCCGGTGGCCACCAGCAGTTTGGCGGGCGCGCCGATATGCTGGTTGAGCGGGATGACCAGTTTTTCCGGCAAGGGGAGAACATCAATCGGTAGCTGTACCGACTGGTGCTTGTTTTCCGGAGGGTGGACGCCGCCGATCAGATCCCAGACCTTTCTCATGCCGCCTTGTCTCCCCGGTCCGTGGCGATGATCTCGGCAGGGTGTCTCTGAGCTTTAATCTGTTCCTCTGCGGGCGGAGGCATATCCCATGTCCAGTCAGACAACCCCTGGGGTACCGGGATCATATCAATGCAGTCCACCGGGCAGGGTTCTACACACAGGTCGCAACCGGTGCACTCGCTGGCGATCACCGTGTGCATCATCTTGGCTGCGCCGAGAATGGCATCCACCGGGCAGGCCTGGATACACTTGGTGCAGCCAATGCATTCGTCCTCGCGGATATACGCCACGGTTTTGACATCATTTTCCTCGCCATGCTCGGCATCGAGCGAGGGGGCTTCGACGCCCAATAAAGTGGCCAGCGAATTGATGGTGCTTTGGCCGCCGGGAGGACATTTGTTGATCGCATCGCCATTGGCGATAGCCTGGGCATAGGGTCTGCAGCCGGGATAGCCACATTGGCCGCACTGGGTCTGGGGTAACAGTTCGTCAATCTGTTGGACGATGGGGTCGCCTTCAATGCGGAATTTAATGGCGGCAAAGCCCAGCACGGCACCAAATACCAGTGCTAGCCCCACCAGTGCAACCAGTGCGGCGATCAGAGGGTTTTGCAATATCAACTCAATCACACAGAACCCCTATACCAACCCACTAAAGCCCATGAAGGCCAGTGACATCAAGCCGGCGGTAATCATGCCGATGGCGGCTCCGCGAAACGGGGTCGGCACATCGGCCACCGCCAGCCTTTCTCGCATGGCGGAAAACAGGATCAATACCAGCGAAAAGCCGATGGCGGCACCAAATCCATACAGTGTGGACTGGAACAGATTGTGGGCCTTCGCAGTATTCTGCAGCGCCACCCCGAGCACGGCACAATTGGTGGTGATCAGCGGTAGAAATACTCCCAGCACTCGGTACAGCAGTGGGCTGGTTTTTTCGATAAACATTTTTGTGAACTGCACGACCACTGCGATAACGAGAATAAAGGAAATTGTTTTCAGGTAGGTCAGGCCCAGCGGCTGAAGAATCCAGGTATTCACCAGGTAGCTGGACATGGCGGCGAGCGTCAGCACGAAAGTGGTGGCCCCAGCCATACCGATGGCGGTCTCCAGCTTGTTGGAGACCCCCATGAAAGGGCACAGGCCCAGAAACTGGACCAGAACAAAGTTGTTCACCAGGATGGCGCTGATCAGAATGACGGCAAATTCCTGCATTTCGTCCTGTCTCGTATGCAAAGGGAAATAATGTATACGCCAGCCATTATAGCGGCCTGTGCTACTGACTAATAAGCATAAAACATGAGCTGTTTAGTTTATTTGGCCATAAGGCATAGCGTTTAGTGATATGGCGACGTCGCTGTCGGCGGTTAATTCGAACAGACCCCAGGGTATCAGACGATCCGCTGCCCGGGTTGTGCGCCGCTGTCGGGAGACAACAAATAAATGCTCTGTTTGTCTCCGGCCGCCAGCACCATACCTTCCGACAGACCAAAACGCATTTTGCGCGGTGCCAGATTGGCTACCAGCACAGTCAACCTGCCCTCCAGGTCTTCTGGCTGATAGGCGGCCTTGATTCCGGAAAATACCGTGCGGGTTTCGCCGCCGATATCCAGTGTCAGTTGCAACAGCTTGTCGGCTCCCTCCACGGCATTTGCTGCCACAATGCGCGCTACACGCAGGTCGACCTTGATAAAATCCTCAAAACCGATTTCCGCCGCCAGCGGCTCTTCCATCAGTGGACCGGAGAGCGGTGCTGCAGTCGTTTCCGCCAGTATTTCTTTGCTGGCCTCCAGCATGGCGTTCACTCTGTCCGGATCTACCCGTTGCATCAACGGTTTGAAATTGTCGATGCGGTGGTTCAGCAGCGGTTCAATTTTAGCGGGCCAGTCCAACGGGCTATTAAGGAATGCTTCCGCATCTGCGGCCATCGCGGGCAGCACTGGCTTCAGGTAAATCATCAGGGCGCGGAACAGGTTGATACCGAGGGAGCAGATGTCCTGAACCTCTTGTTCGCGGCCTTCTTCTTTCGCCAGTTGCCAGGGTGCTTTCGCGGCAATATATTCGTTGGCTGCATCGGCAAGGGACATAATTTCGCGGATCGCTCTGCCGAATTCCCGTTGCTCATAGTAGTCGGCTATGCTGTCGGCAGCTGCCGAAACCCGTTGCCACAGGGCTTTATCCGCAATGCTGGCCGCCAACATGCCGTCGTTACCCTTGCTGACAAATTTGGCGCAACGACTGGCGATATTGATAACCTTGCCCACCAGATCGCTGTTGACCCGCTGGATAAAATCGTCCAGGTTCAGATCCAGATCATCCACGCCGGAGGAGAGCTTGGCAGCAAAATAATAGCGCAGGTATTCCGGGTTGAGATTGTCCAGATAGCTGCGGGCATTGATGAAAGTGCCACGGGATTTCGACATTTTCTTGCCGTTCACCGTCAGAAAGCCGTGTACGCAAACAGCTGTGGGGGTGCGAAAACCGGCACTGCTGAGCATGGCCGGCCAGAACAGGGCGTGAAAATTGACAATGTCCTTGCCGATAAAGTGATACAACTCGCTTTCGGCCTGTTCGCCCCAGAAGGTATCGAAATCGATACCTTCGCGTTCACAGAGATTCCTGAAACTGGCCATGTAGCCGATCGGCGCATCCAGCCAGACATAGAAATATTTGCCTGGCGCATCGGGGATTTCAAAGCCGAAATAGGGCGCATCGCGACTGATATCCCACTCGTGCAGACCACCCTCCAGCCATTCCCCGAGCTTGTTGGCCACCTCTTCCTGTACGTGACCGGCGCGGGTCCAGGTCTTGAGAAAGTCACTGAATTCCGGCAGCTTGAAAAAAAAGTGCGTGGAAGCTTTCTCTATGGGCGTCGCACCAGAGATGACCGACACCGGATTGATCAAGTCCGTTGGCGCATAGGTGGCTCCGCAGGCTTCGCAGTTATCGCCGTACTGGTCGTCAGTTTTGCACTTTGGGCAGGTGCCCTTGATATAGCGATCTGCCAAAAACAGATGTTTTTCCGGATCATAGGCCTGGGTGATTTCCCGTGTGGCAATATGACCGTTGTCCCGCAGGCGGGAATAGATCAGTGATGACAGCTCGCGGTTCTCCACAGAGTGGGTGGAGTGGTAGTTATCAAAGTCGATCAGAAATGCTGCAAAATCCTGCTGGTGTTCTGTCCGGACCTGGTCGATCAGTTCTTCGGAGCTGATGCCGAGTTGTTCTGCCTTGAGCATGATGGCGGTGCCGTGCGCATCATCGGCGCAGACGTAGTAACATTCATGGCCGCGCATTTTCTGGAAACGAACCCAGATATCTGTCTGAATGTATTCCACCAGATGCCCCAGATGGATTGAACCATTGGCATAGGGCAGGGCACTGGTAACAAGAATTTTTCGGCGTTCAGTCATGTTGGGAGCTGCTGTGGTTGGCGTTGGGAATCGACGCGGTCAAAAGCGGTTGTCATCGAATGCTGGTAAAGGGGCGCAACTATAACGGTTTTGTCCCGTTTTTTCATCCGTTGTCAAGGGGGATTTCGTATGGCTGATGTAACCATTCAGGACGGTTTGGCAGAGATCAAACATATTATCGGTGTGGCGTCCGGTAAAGGTGGTGTCGGCAAATCCACCACGGCGGTGAATCTGGCACTGGCATTGGCTGCCAACGGTGCCAAAGTCGGTATTCTGGATGCGGATATTTATGGCCCCAGTGTGCCGATGATGCTGGGTTTGCCCGACGGCACCCGGCCTCAGGTAGAGGAAGAAAAATACTTTTTGCCGGTGCCGGCCCACGGTATTGTATCTATGTCCATGGGTTACTTGGTCACCGAGCAGACACCCATGGTCTGGCGTGGACCAATGGCAACCGGCGCCTTGATGCAGATGCTCAACCAGACCCGTTGGGGTGCACTGGACTATCTGGTGGTGGATATGCCGCCGGGGACCGGCGATATTCAGCTGACCCTGGCCCAGAAGGCCCGTATGGCGGGTGCGGTGATAGTCACCACACCGCAGGATATTGCGTTACTGGATGCCCGCAAGGCGATTGAAATGTTCGGCAAGGTAAAGATTCCGGTATTGGGTATTGTGGAAAATATGGCAATGCATCGTTGCAGCCAGTGCGGTCATGAAGAGCCGGTCTTTGGTGAAGGCGGTGGTCAGCGGGTTGCAGCGCAATACCACACTGAGGTGCTGGGTTCCCTGCCGCTGGACCGGCTGATTCGGGAGCAGGTGGATGGCGGCAGACCCTCTGTGGTTGCGGAGCCGGAAGGCTCGGTTGCACAACGTTATGTTGAGATTGCCGCGCGTATCGCAGTGCTTCTGGCAGAGATTGACAGTTCTGGTGGCCCGCAAATCACGATTGAGTAACCGGTTCAAGATCGCCCTTTTTAGGACTTTGACCGGTTGATTCAAACCGGTATCATGGCCCACTTTCGGGCATACCGGGCATGCAGCAGCGAATTTTGAGGTGGTTGTTTGTAAGCCCATTCAGGGCCCCCGTCACTTTACTTGAGAGCATCACAGTATGAGCATCAAATCCGACAAGTGGATTACCCGTATGTCCAGAGAACACGGCATGATTGAGCCGTTTCAGGGGGCCCAGGTACGACAGCCCGATCCCAACGGCCAGAAAGTAATTTCCTACGGGGTGTCGAGCTATGGGTACGATGTGCGCTGTGCCGACAATTTCAAGATTTTCACCAATATCCACTCCAAAACAGTCGATCCAAAGAATTTCGACTCCGATGCTTTTGTGGATGTGAAGGGGGATTACTGCATTATCCCGCCCAACTCCTTCGCTCTGGCCAGCACGATCGAATACTTCCGTATACCACGCAATGTACTGACCATCTGTCTCGGTAAATCCACTTATGCCCGCTGCGGCATTATCGTCAATGTCACCCCGCTGGAACCGGAGTGGGAGGGTCACGTGACGCTGGAGTTTTCCAACACCACCAGCTTGCCGGCAAAGATTTATGCCAATGAAGGTGTCGCACAGATGTTGTTTTTTGAATCCGATGAAGTCTGTGAAATCTCTTATGCAGATCGGGGGGGGAAGTACCAGGGCCAGCGCGGGGTTACCCTGCCGAAGGCTTGATGGGAAGCGAAGGGCTGCAAAGCGTCGGCGCTGGCATTTGAGCGTTTATAAAGACGGTGAATGCGTCGT
>TARA_R110002124_G_scaffold133942_6_pt1 | contig 32709 bp, 32 predicted proteins | sample TARA_R110002124 | Tara Oceans TARA_R110002124 (sample SAMEA4397445) | marine metagenome | biome: Polar Biome; feature: [SRF] surface water layer (ENVO:00010504); material: water (ENVO:00002006), including particulate matter (ENVO:01000060) such as... | depth 5 m
CCGATGGGACCGCAGACATAAAGTTCCCCGTCAGCGGGCAGCGCCGCGATCTCGGCGGCCAGGTCGATGCGTCCCTCGGCATCGCTGGCGCGGATCGCCAGCTGGTCCCCCAACTGGCTTTCCAGTCCCTCGACAAAGGCCATCACGCTGCGGCTGCGGCCGCCGTAAACCAGGCGAAATGGCAGGCCGCGCTGCTGCAATGCCAGCGCCATGCCATAGATCGGGGTAATGCCTATGCCGCCCGCCAGCAGCAGGTAACTGGGCGCGCGCCAAGCCAGCTCGAAGCGGTTTTCGGGAATGGTCAGCGCGATACCGGCCCCCGGCTCAAGCGTCCACATGAAGCGTGAACCGCCGCGGCTGAGCTGGTGATGTTTGACGGCAACGCGGATATGACCCGGTGCCGCCGGCAGGCAGCTATAGGTACGGATCGCCTCGCCCGTGGCCAGTTCGACCTTGAAGTTGCTGTGTGAACCGGGATCAAAGCGCGGCGTGGCGCCATCAACAGCAAAGTCGAGCAATTTGACGTCGTCGGCGATCAAGGTCGCGCTGGTGACGACACCGCGCCGCCAATCGAGTTTATTGCGCATGACGGTCCCCCTAAGCGCCAACCAGGGCCAGAGCCGGCACCCGGGACAGCAGGCCACGATCCTGCTCGATGACATATTCGAGATTTTGCCGGGCCAGCCGAGCGTGCTCGCGCGCCAGCGCTTCGGCACGGCCACCTTCGCGCAGCTCGATGGCATTGACGATGGCGCGATGCTGGGCCTGCCCCAGCAGCAATGATTGCCGAAAGGCCGGAACATCGGCCTGCTTGTCGAGAAAGGCGCTGGGCGAGGCAAATGGCAATTGCGTCACGCGCTCGATTTCGCGCCGTATCGTCTGGCTCCCGGCCAGATCGGCCAGGGCCAGGTGAAAGGCGGCGTTGAGCTCGACATAGCGCTCGAAGGCCATGTCCTGTGGCCTGTCGCGCACCGTTTCGTCCAGCGCCCGGACCAGCGCCTTGATGGCGCTGAGCCTGGCCGGCGTTGCGCCGCGCTCGGCAGCCAGCCGCGCAGCGGTGCCCTCGAGCACGCCGCGCAGCTCTATGGCATCAATCACCTCGTCCCGGGCAAAGCTGCGCACGGCAAAGCCTCCGGTGGGAATGCGTTCGAGCAGGCCTTCCTGTTCAAGCCGCGCCAGGGCGGCGCGGATCGGCGTGCGCGACAGGCCCAGCTTTTCAGCGATCGCCACCTCTGACAGGCGTTCGCCGGAACGGGCATGACCGCCCAACACCAGGTCGCGGACGCCCATCAGCGCCTTGAGCGATTGCGACTGCTGCCGGGTTTGAGCAAGCGGGGCCGCCATCGGCTATTCCGCCGCCACGCGCTGTTGCTGTTCATCGGCGACCATGGCGTCGATCAATTTGCGCGCCCACATCGAGCCGGCATCGATGTTGAGATTGTAGATGACATGGTCGGGATTGTTGTCGATGGCGTTCTGCTGGGCCTCGAGGATGAGCTCGTCCTCCCGGAAGATATTGGCCACACCCTCGCGCAACTCATGGGTGCGGCGCTGCTCGGCAAGCCTGTAGTTACGGGCGAAGGCCCAGAAATAGTGGCAGCTCTTGTCTGTCTCGGGGGTAATGGTGTTGAGCACGAAGCCGTTGACGCCCTGACTGCGGTCCCCCTGCGGCGCGCCGGTACCGGCGGGCGCCACGCCGACATCAATGGCAATGGTGGCCGGTGCCTCAAAATTGATGATCTGCCAGCGATCGACATTGCCGGGCTTGCCCAGCTGTCCGCGCCAGAATGGCGGCGCGTCGATGTCGCTCATCCAGCGGGTGATGGTGGCCGTGCGGTCCGAATGGGTGGCCGTGAACGGCGCCTCGGCCACGGCCCGATTGCCGATGGAGGAGCCATGCACATAGGTTTCGTGCGTCAGATCCATCAGATTGTCGATGACCAGGCGATAATCACAATTGACGTGGATCAGCTTGCCGTCGGCGGCCCATTCGGGGTCGTCGTTCCAGTGCAGATCGGGCACTTTGGACGGATCCGCCAGCGCCGCATCACCCAGCCAGAGCCAGATAAAGCGGTGTTTTTCGACCACGGGGTAGGACACTACGCAGGCCGACGGATTGATGGTGTCCTGCGACGGCATGTATACACACCGCCCGGTGTCGTCATATTCCAGCCCATGATAGCCACAAATGACATTGTCGCCGTGCAGGGCGCCCATCGACAGAGGCAGCAGTCGATGCCAGCACGCATCGGCTAGGGCAACTGCCGATCCGTCCTGCTTTCGATACATAACGACCGGTTTTCCGCAGATCTTGCGCGGCAGGAGCGCGCGCTTGAGCTCGATATCCCACGCTGCCGCGTACCATGCGTTCATTGGATAGGTCTGGGTTGTCATCACTGGGCTCCTCTCCCTGCGATTGGCTTGGCTGCCATAAGACAGCCAATGTATACAATTTGCAAGCGCGTCTGTCGGGCATGGGCGGCGGTTGGTTGCGGCGCTGCGACGGGCACAGAGCCTGTCCAGAGGGCCTCGAACGCAGTTTTCTGGCCCAGCTGGTTTAATTCGCGGCCAAATTGCCTACATTAAAGGTCCGTGTCGCGCGTAATCGGGCGTGCGGCTGATCCACAACGGGCCGATATGCGGCCCGCAGTTTTAAGGAGAACAGCCATGACCGAAGCAAGAACCGGGGACACTGTCCGCATCAACTATGCCGGCCGTCTCACCGACGGCACCAGTTTTGACTCGTCGGCGGGCCGTGAGCCGCTGCAGTTCATCCTGGGCGAAGGGCAGGTCATACGGGGCCTTGAGGCCCATGTTACCGGCATGGCGCCGGGCGACAAATCCACCGTGACCATTCCATGCGACGAGGCCTATGGCCCGCACCGGGCAGAAGCCGTCCAGACGCTGGGCCGCGACAAGGTGCCGGCGGGCATCGACATTGCGGTGGGCACACAGCTCCAGGCCAAGACGGCCGATGGCGGCATGCTGCCGATCCGTGTCGTTGAAGTCGACGAGACCACGGTCAAGGTCGACGCCAACCATCCGCTGGCCGGCCAGGATCTGGTATTCGACGTCGAAGTGGTCGAGGTCATCAAGGCCGCCTGACGCTGCGGCATCGACAAGCAAAAAGGCGGACGCTCTTGCGGGCGTCCGCCTTTTTGCTATTGCGTGAAATGGGCTGCGTGCGCTGAAGACCTAAGCGGCGACTTCCTGGCGCGGCAGCGGATAGTCTTCGGCTTCATAGAGCGCCTTGATGGCCTGGCCATCAAAACGGCCGCCGCGGACCTCAAGGATCGTGCCACCCAGACCGGCCTCGGGAAGCTCTTCCATGCAGAAGCGGATGGCTTCGGCGGCCTTGGCAAAGCGGCGATACTGGGTCTGCTGGGACTTTGCCACGCGACGGCTGGGAAACAGCTCGGCGGCGGCATTGTAATTGAAGGTCATGTCGGCTCCTTGATGGCGAATGCCCGCGAGCGGGCCCGGATTGGCTGGTGCAGCTTCTTGCGCGGCAGCGGATAGTCAGGGCTCCGATAGAGCCAGATCATCTGTTCGTTGCTGTGGCGCTTGCCGTTCAACTCAAGGCTGGCGCCTTTGAGGCTGACCGGGGCCGCCTCTTCGATCGCGAAGCGGAGTGCCTGGGCTGCGGTACGAAATGTGCGGGACCCCTGGGCCACCGCCGCATGCCAGTCGCTGCCAAGATAGAGCGCGGCAGGCGCCTGGAAATCAAACTGTGTCATTATCTCTCATTTGGTCCGGCAATTGGCCGGGACCAGTTTACTTGTTGGGCCGCGAAACGCTGGCCATGCTCAAATAGCGCGACGCGGGCGCACAATTGGCGGCCAATAGCATCGCGACCGCCCGGCACCATGCCGGTCGGTACAATACGCTCGCAAAAATCAGGAAGGCCAAGAGCCTAGTCGTCTGGCTCTCGGGCAGCTGTGATACGCTGAAACGTAAAGACCAATATAGGCGCTGCCGAGCAAATATGCAAGTTGGCCCATATTGTAGCCTTAACGGGCATTATTGCCGCTTCTGCAAATTGCCCCCTTACCGGGCAGGCCAAAGACATCGTACTTTTTGATAGCGCCCCCTCTCAGCAATGCAAGGGGCATGGGTTCCGGCTGGTCGAGGCGATCGCCGGAGCCGGCGGCGCGGCTGCGAAGGGTCCGGACGGCGGAACGGCGGATTGGAAAATCGCCCCGGACAGGGCAGACTGTCGTCCAACGCCAGGCAAGAAGGGTCACCTCGATGGAATTTCGTGCGCTGCTTACCGACCGGGACGCCGAGGGAAGGGTCAGTTCGACCGTTACCCGGATCGATGCGGGGCGGTTGCCCGACGGCAATGTGACCGTGGACATCGATTGGGCCGGCTTCAACTACAAGGATGGCCTGTGCCTGACCGGTGGCGGTGGCCTCGTGCGGCACTACCCCCATGTGGCGGGCATCGACTTTGCCGGCACCGTGCGCGACAGCGCTGACGAACGCTATGACGCGGGCGACGCGGTTGTGCTGACCGGCTGGCGGGTCGGGGAGACCCAGTGGGGTGGCTTTGCCGAGCGCGCCCGGCTCAATGCAGACTGGCTGGTGCCGCTGCCCAAGGGGCTGACTACGCGCGACGCCATGGTGGTGGGTACGGCCGGGCTGACCGCCATGCTGTCGATCACCCGGCTCGAGGCCGCCGGCCTTACCCCTGATGCGGGCCCGGTACTGGTGACCGGCGCGGCGGGCGGCGTGGGGACGATTGCCGTCGCGCTGCTGTCCAGGCTCGGCTATGCGGTCGCTGCGCTGTCAGGTCGTCCGCAGCATGCCGATGCGCTCAAGGTTCTGGGCGCCACCAGCATTGTCGAGCGCAGCGAATTTCTCGCCGCGCCCGACAAGCCCCTCGAATCCGCCCGCTGGGCGGCGGCCATAGACAGCGTCGGCGGCAAGGTGCTGGGCAAGCTGCTCAAGCAGATCAATTATGGCGGCGCGGTCGCCAGCCTGGGCAATGCCGGCGGCATCGGGCTCGATACCAATGTCCTGCCTTTCATTCTGCGCGGGGTAACGCTGATCGGCATCGACAGCGTCATGCAGCCCTACGCCACCCGCGTCGCCGCCTGGCAGCGCATCGCCCAGACCTTCGACAGCGCCGCCTATGGCGATCTGGTGCGCGAAATCGGCCTCGAGGATTTGCCCGCCGCGGCCGAGCAGATCCTGGCCGGGGAGATCAGGGGCAGGGTGATCGTCAAACCGCGCTAGCGATATCCGGCGGCCTGCAGGTCGAACAATTCGGCATAGCGACCCTTGAGCGCCAGCAGTTCGGCATGGGTGCCCGCTTCCAGGATCGCCCCGTTCTCCATCACCAGGATGCGGTCGGCCATGCGCACCGTGGAAAAGCGATGCGAAATAATCACGGCGGTCTTGCCCGCCGCCAGGCTCTTGAAGCGGGAGAAGACCTCGGCCTCGGCCTTGGCGTCGAGTGCCGCAGTGGGCTCATCGAGGATAATCAGCCCGGCATCGCGCATATAGGCGCGGGCGATGGCCACCTTCTGCCACTCCCCGCCGCTGAGGTCGCGACCTTTCTTGAACAGGCGCCCCAGTTGCTGGTCATAGCCCTGCGGGAGCTTGGCAATGACCGCATCGGCCAGGCTGCGCTCGGCCGCGCTGGCAATGCGCGCCATGTCCTGCTGCGCCTCGATGCGCCCGACGCCGATATTGTCGCGGGCCGAGAGGCTGTAGCGGATGAAATCCTGAAAGATCACCCCGATATGGGCGTGAATGTCGGCGACGGCGAAGTCCCTGAGGTCGATGCCGTCCACGGTAATGCGCCCCTCGTCGGGGTCGTAGAGGCGGGTGAGCAGCTTGACGATAGTTGTCTTGCCCGCGCCATTTTCGCCCACCAGCGCCAGGGTCTCACCGGCCTTGAGGGTGAAGCTGAGATGGCGCAGGGCCCAGCTGTCGGTGTCGGGATAGCGAAAGCCGACATTCTCGAAAGCGATTGCCTGGGCGATGGGCTCGGGAAAGGGCCTGGGCTGCGGCGGGGAGACGATTGCCGGCTCGATCTCGAAGAAGGAGAACAGATCGTCCAGATACATGGACTGTCCGGCGATCTGGGTGAACCCGAGCAGCAGCTTCTGGAACAGGCCGTTGAGGCGCAGGAACGAGCCCGACAGGAAAGCCAGATCACCGATCGAAAAGTCGCCGGTGATGGTGCGCCAGACGATAAAGCCATAGGCGCCATAATAGGTCAGGGTCGAAATGGCCGAGAACAGCGCGCCCCAGAACGAGCGCTGCATGGCGATGCGGCGATTGTCCAGAAAGATCGACTGCGCCAGGGTCTTGAAGCGCGCGATGAGAAAGCCGCCCAGGCCGAACAGCTTGATTTCCTTGGCTGTCTCGGCGCTGGCCCCGACATGGCGGATATATTCGAGTTCGCGGCGTTCGGGCGTGCGCCACCGGCTCATCATATAGGCCAGCGTATTGAAGCGCGCCTCGCCCCATACCGCGGGAACAAAGCTGAGCGGCAGCAGCAGGATCAGCCAGGGGGCGTAGACGAAGAGGCCGGCGGCCAGGGTGGCGACGGTGATGATGTCCTGGGCCTGCCCGAACATCTGGCTGAGCAGGGCATTGCGCCCCGCCGCCTGTCGCCGGGCGCGCTCGAGCTTGTCCTGATATTCGGCGGATTCGAAATGCACCAGGTCGAGCCGGGCGGCGTGCGCCATCAGCTCGACACTGACGGTATTGGAGTGCAGTTCCGATAATACCGAATCCACCAGTCCGGTGATGCGGCTGAGCAGGTCCGAGACCAGCACAAGCGCCAGCTCGATCGCCAGCAGAATGACGACCGGGGTGAGCAGGCCGCTTGCCCACCAATCGGCAAATGCCGGGCCCGGTGCGGTGGTATTGGTCAATTCGACCACGGCATCGATGATCAGCTTGCCCACGTAGAGCATGGCGATGGGCTGCAGTGAACCGACCAAGCGCAGCCCGATGCTGGCCGCCGTCAGTGCCTTGCTGGTCCGCCAGATCTGGGCGAGCAGACGCCCCAGATGGCGCAGATTATCGATGCGTTCGCGAAAGCTGGGGGCGGTTTCGGGGATGGGCGGCGGACGGCGCCCGGGAAGGTCGGTCATGGGCTTATGTTAACCCGGCGCGGCTGGTGGGGGGAATAGATTTAGTGACCGATCAGTCCGTCGTCACCCTCCCCGAGCGGGGGAGGGTGATCGATCAGGCCGCGTGTTCAGGCGGCGGCAAATGCCCTGGCTCAGTACCGTTCGAAGGGCGTGGGCTTGTTGCCCATGATGGCTTCGATCCGCTCGATCACATCGGCTGTCAGCTTGGCCTTGGACTGCAGTGCCGAGAGGTTGTCGGCCAGTTGCGCCTTCTTGGATGCTCCCAGGATGACCGTCGAGACATGCGGGTTGTTGAGGCACCACAGCAGCGCCAGATGGTGGATGGGCAGGCCGATATCCTTGGCCAGCGTCGCCAGCTGCCCGACCTTTTCGAGCTTGGCCTGGCCTTCGGGGCTGGTCCAGGCCTGCTTGAGCCACTCATAGCCGGGCAGGTTGAAGCGGCTGTCCTGGGGGATGCCGTCATTGTACTTGCCGGTCAGCGCGCCCGAGGCAAGCGGCGACCAGATGGTGGTGCCCAGACCCATCAGGTCATAGAGCGGCAGATAGTCGTGCTCCACCTTGTCGCGGGTGAAGAGGTTGTATTGCGGCTGTTCCATCACCGGCGGGGTGATCTTGAGGTCCCGGGCGACAGCCCAGGCCTCGGTGAGCTGCTGGGCGTTCCATTCGGAGGTACCCCAATAGAGAACCTTGCCCTGGGTCACCAGGTTGTGCATGGCCCAGACGGTTTCCTCGATCGGCGTATCGATGTCGGGGCGGTGGCAGAAATAAAGGTCGAGATAATCGACCTGCAAGCGCTTGAGGGCGGCATGGCAGGCCTCGGTGACATGCTTGCGGCTCAAACCCTTCTGGGTGGGCTTGCTGCCGCCCCAGAACACCTTGGAGGACACAGCAAAGCTGTCGCGGCTCCAGCCCAGATCCTTGAGCGCGCTGCCCATCAGGGTCTCGGACTCGCCGGCCTCATAGCCTTCGGCATTGTCGAAGAAATTGATGCCTTCATCATAGGCCAGGCTCATCAGGGCCATGGCTTCGGCGTGGTCGACCTGCTTGGAAAAGGTCACCCAGCTGCCGAGCGAGAGTTCGCTGACCTTGAGGCCCGATTTGCCCAACCGACGATATTCCATGAGAATTTTCCTGCTGTTCGCGACACCGGGCCGCCCCTCATTCTATCGGCAAATGCCGATGATTGCACCGGTCATACGATTTGACCACTGCACTGTAAACCCGCCGCTGGACCGCCCGGTTCTGCAGGCGTAACCTGGGCGTTCCCCCTTCCCGCCCGGAGCCACACCGTGCTGAAAGACATCGACTCCTCAGCCATTCTCGCTGTCGCCGACCTGGCGCGCGCGCGCCAGTTCTATTCAGGTGTTCTGGGGCTGGAGCCGCGCAGTGATGACGGGAATGTGCTCTCCTACCGGACGGGCACGACCACGCTGGTGATCTATGTCTCCGACTATGCCGGCACCAACAAGGCCAATGCGGTGGTCTGGGGCGTCGGCGCGCAGTTCGATGCCATCATCGCAGACCTCCAGGCCAAGGGCGTCGTGTTCGAGCATTATGACATGATGGAGCGGCGCGGGGATATTCACATCGGCGGCGACTTCAAGGCGGTCTGGTTCAAGGACCCTGACGGCAACCTGCTGCACATCAACAATATGTAGTCAGGGCCGTTCGCGCAGGAATTTGGCCAGATCGTCGGTGATGTGGTGGACATGCGGACCGGTGGCGCGGCCCAGCTCCCAGGCCTCCACCTGACCATGGGTAAAATCGTCGCTCGCCACGATCTGGACGGTCGACATGCCGACATCGTGCGGCACCACGAGATTTTTCTCGAGGTCGTCGAACATCACCGCCCTGGTCGGGTCGATATCGTGCAGGGCAAAGAAGCCTTCATAGGCCTGGCGATGCGGCTTGGGCAGAAAGGACATGGCACGGATGTCGTGCACATGCTCGAACAGGTGGGCGCCCCCGAGCTTGGCCAGTACCGATCGCGCATGACCGGTGTCGCCATTGGTCAGGATGAATTTGCGGCCGGGGAGGGCGGCGATCGCGGCCACCAGATCGGGATGGGCCTCCACAGGCGAATAGTCGATGGCGTGCACGGTATCGAGAAAATGGTCCGGGTCGACCTTGTGCTGGCTCATCAGGCCGTTCAGCGTGGTGCCAAAGTCACGGTAATAGCCCTTCTGCAGATTGCGCGCCGCGTCGAACTCGAGCTGGGTCAGCGCCATCACATAGTGGGTGATGTTGATATCGATCTGGGCAAACAGGTTGCAGCTGCGCGGATACAGGGTGTTGTCGAGGTCAAACACCCAGTCGGTGACATGGTTCAGGCTGCGGATCGGCGGCGTCAAATCACTCATGTCGCCATTATGCCTGCAATTGCTGAATATTTCACCTAACGGCTGGAGGAGCGGCGCCAGGACGCCGCTCCCGATTGGCTTACTCGGCCGGCGTATTGGCCTCGACCACCAGGCCCAGCGCCTTGATCAGGCCGGCAGGATTGGCTGCTGCGGCCATCAGCACCAGAGCCGAGGTCGGGTTGGGTGGGGCGATCCGGATCTCAAGGCTCTCGGGGTTGTCCAGGAAGGCCTCGACGGGCGGGATCACCACGTCGTTGAGGGCGGGGATGCCCGATTCTGCGATTATGGCGGGCAGCATGGACTTCAGCCCGGCCACGAAAGTGGCGCGATCGGCGCCGGACTGGGCGGCAAAGAAGTCCAGCAGCTTGCCGGCGAGCGAGGCATCGTCATAGCGCACCGAAGCGCCGACGATCGAGACGCCCTGCATGATGGCCATGCCGCTCATCATCTGGGCCTGAGCCTTTTCCTCGGTCATTTCGCCATCGGCGGCCATGTTGGCCTGCATGGCATTGATCTGTTCGAGCACGGCCGGGGTCAGGCCGGTCACCTCGGCGGTCAGGTCCAGGGCACCGATATCGGCGAAATCGAGCAGGAACTGGTTGAGCGTCATGTGGCCATCGGCCATCGACCAGGTCAAATCTTGGCTGATGTCGCCCGAAATATTGGTCAGCCCGAGAGCCTCGATGACCGCGCCGGCCTCGGGATCTTCCTCGCTGAACGTGGAGAGATCGGCCATGATGCCGGCGATGTTCATGGAGGAGGAAAGCTCCTCCAGTTCCGCGCTGCCCTGGGAGGGGGTGAAATCGGAGGCCGCCTCAAAGCTGTCATAGGCCATGACCTCGACGCCATCGCGCAGCACCGACAATGGTCCGGTACTGATCGCGCCGATCAGCTGCAGGGTGGCAATGGCCGGTACGGTGTCGCCGCCGGGGACGTAGAGGTCGCTGACCGCGATGTCCTTCAGGCTCAGCTCGCCCTTGGGCTCGCTGGCAAATTCGGTTTCGATATCGGGTATGGTCAGGCTGTCGGCACGGTATGCGCCGCCGGCCTGTTCGCTCACGCCCGAAAAGGTCAGTTCGGTATCAAAATGCATCGGCTTGACGTCCTTGTCATAGCCGATCAGGCCAACGGTGACGCCGTCGACGGTGATCACGTCGCCATCCAGCGTGGCGGCGCCGAATTCCAGGTCATAGCCGACGCTCTTGTAGACCGCAGTCAGGCGATCGATGAAGGACTGGGCTTCGAGCGCGCTGGCTTGTCCGATGAGCGCGACGCTGGCCACGCCGCTCAGAAGCATCAGGGTGAAAGTCTTGGTGGTCCTCATGGATCGTCTCCGGCTTGCTTTTTGATTTGTTTGTGTCGGGCAGGCGAGGTGGGCAATGTCAGGCAGATGGCGCCTGTCGTGTCCCATTGCAATAGAAACTGGTCGCAAATGGGACCGGGAAATTATTGTGGCTTTATTTCATCTTAACGACGGCTCTCAGCTTCACAGGAACTGGCGATAGGCCGGATTGTCGGTCTCTTCCCAATAGGGGAAACCGATGGCATCGATATGGGCGATAAAATCGGCACGGGTATGTGCAGGCACCTGGACGCCGACCAGCACGCGGCCATAGTCAGCCCCGTGATTGCGGTAGTGGAAGAGGGAAATATTCCACGCGTCATTGAGCCCTTCAAGAAATTTCAGCAGGGCGCCCGGCCGTTCGGGGAACTGGAAGCGGTAGACCACTTCATTGCCCAGGTCCTGCACCCGCCCGCCCACCATATGGCGGACATGCAGCTTGGCCACTTCATTGTCGGTCATGTCGGTGACCGTCAGGCCGTGCGTGCGCAGCAGGGTGATGATCTCGTGCTTTTCCGCGTCGCCGCCGGTCAGCTTGATGCCGACAAAGATCTTGGCGCTGCTGCCGGGGGCGAAGCGGTAGTTGAACTCGGTAATCGAGCGGGGGCCGAGCAGGCGCATGAAGGCGCGATAGCTGCCGGGGCGCTCGGGAATTTCAACGGCCATCAGGGCCTCGGCGCGCTCGCCGATCTCGGCGCGTTCGGCAACGTAGCGCAGGCGGTCGAAATTGACATTGGCGCCCGAATTGATGGCGATCAGGGCGCCGGCCGGCGCCGCGCCGCGCTCGACCTGGCGTCGCAGCCCTGCCAGAGCCAGCGCGCCGGCCGGTTCGGCAATAGCGCGATGGTCGTCAAAGATATCCTTGATGGCGGCGCAGATCTCGTCGGCGCTGACGGTGACGATGTCGTCGAGCAATTGGCGGCAGATGCGGAAGGTCTCGTCGCCGACCTGGCGCACGGCCACGCCATCGGCGAACAGGCCCACCTGGTCGAGCGCCACCGGATGGCCCGCCGCGATGGCGGCCTGCATGCTGGCAGCCTCTTCGGGTTCGACGCCGATGACGCGGATTTCGGGGCGCAGGAATTTGACGAAGGCGGCAATGCCGGCCGCCAGCCCGCCGCCGCCAATGGGCACATAGATGGCGCCGATCGGACCCGGGTGCTGGCGCAGCAATTCCATGCCGATGGTGCCCTGTCCGGCAATCACGTCCGGATCGTCGAACGGATGGACCACGACATAGCCGTGCTTTTCGGCCAGATGGGCGGCATGGCCGCGCGCGGCGTCAAAGCCGTCGCCGAACAGCACCACTTCGCCTCCGCGCTTGCGCACCGCGTTGATCTTGATGGCCGGGGTGGTGGTGGGCATGACCACGATGGCGCGGATGCCCAGCCGGCTGGCCGACAGCGCCACGCCCTGGGCATGGTTGCCGGCCGAGGCGCAGATGACGCCGCGTGACCGCTCCGCCGCGCCGAGCTGGGCAATCCGGTTATGGGCGCCGCGAATCTTGAAGGAGAATACCGGCTGCATGTCCTCGCGCTTGAGCAGGACTTCGGCGCCCAGCCGGGCCGACAGCATCGGCATGGCGTCGAGCGGGGTTTCCTCGGCGACTTCATAGACCGACGAGGTCAGGATGCGGCGGACATAGTCCTGCATGGCGGGCACTCCAATTGTGCCCGCGAGACACGCTCTGGCGCGGGATTTGTCAACAGCAGCGCGCGCAAAAGCGCCGCCTGCAATGCGGGTTTCGAAGACGGATGGGCCCCGAGGCGGCAACCGCCCCTGAGTAAGTTAGAAGCAGTGAGACGAAAGCCACCTCGGGGCGCCGGGATTTATTGGAAGGCGGATCGTCACTGCCAGCTCCCGCACAACAGCACCCGTCCGCTCAGCCCGGGCGCGGGCGCGACCCCATGCCCCCCGGCGGTCTTGCCGGACACCGGTCGCTGCAGCGCCGCCCGTATCCCGGAAGATGGGATGATCATAAGCGCCGTGGCGGCGGCGGGGATAAGGGGCGTTGCACGGCACGCACCAGCCGGTACCGGCCTGGTCCGCCCGCGCCGAAATGCATGGCAGCGTTTCTCAATCAAATGATTGATTGATGGCCTGAGGGGTGTATAAACCGCGCCGTTGCGAGGCGACCATGGACTGTTCCACACCCCATAAACGCGAAAGCGGTGACGACCGACGGCAGGCGATTGCCGCCGCGGCGCGCGCCATCATCGTTGAAAAAGGCCTTGAGGGCCTGCGCACCCGCGACATTGCCGAACGGGTCGGCATCAATATTGCCACGCTGCACTATCATGTGCCGACCAAGGAGGCCCTGATCGCCCTGGTGGCCGAGAGCCTGCGCAACGACTTCCGGGCGCAGAGCCTGCGCCGCTCGCGGGCGGGAAAAACGGCGCTGCAGCGGCTGCATATCGAGTTCGACGAATTCCGCGAAACCGTGCACGAGACCCCCGAACTGATCATCGTGCTGACCGCCCTGATCGAAAAGGCCCGGCGTAACCCCGAGATCGGCGCCATCATGACGCCGATCTACCAATACTGGCGCCACCAGTTTGCCGAGATCTTTCGCGCCGGCATCGCCGATGGCTCGTTCCGGGCCAATCTTGATCCCGACATCGCTGCCCTGATCACCACCGGGGCGCTTTCCGACCACTGGCGCCAATGGACACCGTTGCGCGCCTCGCTCGACCAGCTCATTGCCGAACTGGAGCGCGCTTTCATTGCTTTTCCCCCTTCCGATTCACCCAAGGATGCTTCCTGATGTCTACACCAAGCTCGCCCCCCGGGGTTGCCGGCGCGCACGACGCCCCCGATCCGCGCCGCTGGCCGGCACTGTTCGTGCTGCTGATCGCCAATTTCATGAACCTTATCGATGTCACCATCGTCAATGTGGCGCTGCCCTCGATGCGCGCTGGCCTCAATGCCAGTGACAACCAGATCGAGTGGGTTGTCGCCGCCTATATCCTGGCCTTTGCGCTGGGCCTGCTGCCCTTTGGGCGGCTGGGCGACATTGTGGGCCGCACTACCCTGTTCCTGTGGGGCGTGGCCGGGTTCACTCTGGCCTCGGCGCTGTGCGGCATGGCCCCCAATATCGAGTTCCTGATCATCGCCCGCGTGATCCAGGGGCTGGCCGGCGCCATGATGACGCCCCAGGTGCTGGCGATCGCCACGGTCACCTTTCCACCCCATGAGCGCGGTCAGGCGTTCTCGCTGTTCGGTCTGTCGGCCGGTCTGGCCGCGGTGTGCGGCCCGATCCTGGGCGGCGTGCTGGTTTCAGCCAATCTGTTCGGTCTCGACTGGCAGCCCATTTTCCTGGTCAACATCCCGATCGGCATTGCCGCAGTGGTTGCCGGCTGGTTCCTGATCCCGCGCCTGCCGGGCCATGCCAGCCTGCGCAATGACTATGTCGGCATCGGCCTGTTCGGCGCCGGCATCCTGGCAGTGGTCTTTCCCATTATCGAGGGGCGGGCCTATGGCTGGCCGCTCTGGGCCCTGGGCATGATCGCCGCCGGCTTTGCGCTGCTGGCCGTGTTTGTGCTGTGGACCCGTCATCGCGCCGCGGTCGGCCAGTCGCAGCTGCTCAATTTCGACCTGCTGACCAATCGGCAGTTCATGTTCGGTGCCTTTGTCACCACGATCTTTGCCTCGGGCATTCCGGGCATGTTCATGGTGATTTCGCTGCTGCTGCAGGGCGGCTTCGATTTCACCCCGCTTGAATCGGGCCTGACCAATACCCCCTTCTCGGTGGGCGTGCTGCTTGCCTCGCTGATTGCGGGCCGGTTTGGCTCGCATTTCCTGCGGGCGCGACTGGCCACCTCGGGAGCGCTGCTGGCGCTGGGCATCGGCTGGCTGCATTTCTACATTGCCGGGGTTGGCGACAGCATCGACCACTGGGCTTTCCTGCCGCCGCTGCTGATGGCCGGTATCGGGCTGGGCCTTGGCTTTTCCTCGCTGTTCCAGCTGGTGCTGGCCAATGTGCCACCGCGCGACGCGGGCGCCGGGTCGGGGGCATTGCAGGCCTTCCAGCAGGTTGGCGGGGCGCTCGGCGTGGCCATTATCGGCGAGCTGTTCTTCGGCAATCTGGGCAGTGCGATGGCGAGCGGCGCGGCACGGCATGCGGCCTTTTCCGGCGCCGCGAGCCTGGCGCTGTGGTATGTCGTGGCCAGCTTCACCCTGGTATTGCTGCTCTCGCCGCTGTTCAAGCGGCCAGCGCCGCACGCGCCACGTCCCGGCGTGGCGCCGGCACCCGCCGTCGTGCTCGAGCACTGAGGCGGCGACAACCCAAAAAAAAGGTCGCCAGCGATGGCGGCCTTTTTTCTGTCGGTTGCGGCGGCGGGTGGGGTCAGCGGACGATCAGCGTCCCGGCACCAAACTCGGTGAACAGCTCGACCAGCACCACATGGGGCTGCTTGCCGTTGAGGATCACCACGCCCTCGACGCCGTCTTCGAGCGCGGCAAAGCAGGTCTCCACCTTGGGGATCATGCCGCCGGAAATGGTGCCGTCGGCAATCAGGTCCTTGGCTTCGCGCACGCTGAGCTCGGGGATCAGCGTGCCGTTCTTGTCGAGCACGCCGGGCACGTCGGTAAGGAACAGCAGGCGCTTGGCGCCGAGCGAGCCAGCGATGGCGCCGGCAAAGGTGTCGGCATTGATATTGTAGGTATTGCCATCGCGGCCGGGCGCCACCGGCGCGATCACCGGGATCAGCTCGGAGCGGGCGAGCAGGTCGAGCAGGGTGCGATCGACTTCCACCGGTTCGCCGACATAGCCCAGATCGAGCACGCGCTCGATATTGGAGCCGGGATCCTTGACGGTCTTTTCGGCCTTTTTGGCAAACACCATGTTGCCGTCCTTGCCGCACAGGCCAATCGCCCATTCGCCCTCGGCATTGATCAGCGCAACGATTTCCTTGTTGATCGAGCCGGCCAGCACCATCTCGACCACTTCCATGGTGCGTTTGTCGGTAACCCGCAGCCCGCCTTCGAACTTGGACTCGATGCCCAGGTTCTTGAGCATCAGCGCAATCTGCGGCCCGCCGCCATGCACCACGATCGGATTGACCTTGGACTGCTTGAGCAGGGCGATATCGCGGGCAAAGGCCTGGCCGAGCTGGGCATCGCCCATGGCGTGACCGCCGTATTTGACCACGACGGTCTTGCCTTCATAGCGCTGCATATAGGGCAGGGCCTGGGCCAGAATGCCGGCATCGTGGCTGAACCGGTCGGTCTCATTGGATTTATCGGACATAGGCGGACCCACACGGTTGATCAAACAGTATCGAAAAGTCCGCACCGCCAATAGAGCATTGGGAGCAAAAGGAAAAGACGCTTCTGCTGCCCAAAGGGCCTTTGCGGCTGATCTTTATTGCGCTCGAGCACGTAACAGCATAGCAAAAATACAATGCGGGCAAGGGCAAACCGGCGCATTCGAGGAGGCAAGCTATATCGATGTCGACAATCCAGACGCCGTCGCAGGACATTGCCGATCTGATCGCCCGCTGTGCGTTGCGCGACCGGGCCGCGTTCACCGCGCTTTATGAGCGCACCAGCGCGAAACTCTTTGGCGTCACCCTGCGTATCTTGAAGGACCGTTCGGAGGCCGAAGAGGCCATTCAGGAAGTCTATGTGAAGATCTGGCAGCGCGCCGATCGCTATGTGGCGGGCAATACCAGCCCGATAAGCTGGCTGGTTGCGGTGGCGCGCAATCACTCACTGGACCTGCTGAGGGCCCGCCGTCCGGTGTCGGACGATATTGATGTGGCGCTTGAAATCCCTGATGCCGGCCCCTCGCCAGAGCGGGCAACCCAGGACAATCAGGAAAAAGCCCAGATCGAGAACTGTCTGGGCACGCTCGAACCCGATCGCGCCGATGCGGTGCGCGGCGCCTACCTCGATGGCTATAGCTATGAGGAACTGGCGACCCGCTACACCGTGCCCTTGAACACGATGCGGACCTGGCTGCGCCGGAGTCTGATCAAACTGAAAGATTGCCTGAGCGCATGAGCACTCGTGATGACCACCGCCAGGACGGCGAAGACGGCCGCAATGCCCTGGTGGCCGAGTATGTGCTTGGCCTGCTCTCGACCAGCGAGCACGAGCGCATCGGCCGGCTGATCGAGGATGACCAGAAGCTGCGCGCAGAACGCGATTTCTGGATCTCCCGCTTTGCCGCGCTCAATGATGAGTATGAGGAGACCCCGGTTCCCCCCCACATCTATGCCGCCATCGAGGCGCGGGCCTTTGGCGACGCCATCCGGTCGCGCCCGGTGACCAGCTTCTGGGAGAGCCTGATGGTGTGGCGCAGCATTGCCGCCGGCGCGGTCGCGGTGGCCGTGGCTGCCGTCGGGTTCAGCCTGTTGCAGCCGGCCGACGACGTGTCGAGCCTGACCGTGCAACTGGTCGCGGCGCTCGAGGAGGAGGGCAGCCCGGTCAAATTCGTGGCGCTCTATGATGGCAGCGGCAATGTGCGGCTCACCGCGCTTTCGGGCAGCGCTGTGCCGGACAAGGATTTTGAGCTCTGGGCCATCCAGGGCGGCAACGCCCCGATCTCGATGGGCGTGGTGCCGGTCACTGAACGCAGCGCGGTTTCCATCTCGCCCGAGGTGCTGGCGGGATGGGGCGAAGGCTCGGTGCTGGCGATCACCCTCGAGGAAAAAGGTGGTTCACCCGACGGCAATCCGCATGGACCGGTGGTCGCCAAGGGTGCCGTTACGAAGATCTAGGCGTTCTGGATCACAGATTTCGAAATATAAATTTAGACCTGCAAAATACTGCTGCCGACCGGAAACGGTCAGCAGCAGTCTCGTTTAAATCATTGGAAAGAAAGGAATTTGGATCGCGCGAGAATAAATCCGTATTAAATTTCAACCGCTGCGGCAATTCTGAAACTTAATCCAAAAGCGCTCCGTTCCTCCCCATGTCCCAGCCGAACAATGGGAACGAAACACAGGAAGGAAATACACCATGAACATCTCTCTCCGCGCATTTACCGTTGCCGCCATGATCTCCGCAGCCTCGATCGGCGGCGCAATGGCCCAGGACAATCCAATGGTCGGCGGCGCCGCCATGTATGCCGACAAGAACATCGTCGAAAACGCCGTGAACTCGGCCGACCACACCACGCTGGTCGCCGCCGTCCAGGCAGCCGGCCTGGTCGAAACGCTGTCGGGTGAAGGTCCGTTCACCGTGCTGGCCCCCGTCAACGCCGCTTTTGAGGCCCTGCCAGCCGGCACCGTCGAAACGCTGCTGAAGCCAGAAAACAAGGACACGCTGGCCACCATCCTGGCTTGCCACGTTATCCCTGCCAAGGCCCTGTCGACCGACATCGTGGGCATGGTTGAAGCCGATGGCGGCGAGCATGTTGTCGACACCGTGGGCGGCTGCAAGCTGACCCTCAAGGCTGTTGATGGCAAGGTGACCGTCACCGACGAGAACGGCACCGTGGCCAATGTGACCATCGCCGACGTGATCCAGTCCAATGGCGTGATCCACGTGATCGACGCCGTGCTGACGCCAAAGTCGGCCATGTAACCAATCAGGCGGCCGCTACGAATGGCCGCTTGAGAGAGGCGACGGGTTTGCCGCCTCTCACCATAACTTGACGTGTCACGCCCTTGCCCAAGGACGTATAGTGGCCGTCAATCAGGCCCCGCGCCGCCGCCCGCATTCCCTCCTGCGGTTCCGGGCGCGGGGCATTTTCGCCAAGGAGAACTGACATGGCTATCGACCGTCGCAATCTGCTCCTGGGTGGCTCCGCCCTCGCCGCCTTGGCCGGTTTTATCGGCCTGCGCCCGATGGACACGGCCCAGGCTGCGGAAGGGGAATTCCCCTTCCAGCTGACCGATGCGGAATGGAAGGCCAGGCTCGACGCGGCCGCCTATGACGTGCTGCGGCACGAGGGCACCGAGCGGCCCTTTACCTCGCCGCTCAACGATGAACACCGGGCGGGCACCTTTGTCTGCGCTGGCTGTGCGCAGCCCCTGTTTGCCTCCGAGACCAAGTTCGACAGCGGGACCGGCTGGCCGAGCTTTTATACCTTCATCGATGGCGCCCTGGGCACGAGCGAGGACAATTCGCTGTTCATGACGCGCACCGAGGTGCACTGCTCCAATTGCGGCGGCCACCAGGGCCATGTGTTCGAAGACGGCCCCAAGCCCACCGGCCTGCGCTATTGCATCAACGGGGTGGCGCTCAACTTCGTGGCCGCCTAGGGGAACGTTTCCCGGCCTGACTGGTTGGTCCCCTGAACAAAGGAGATCTTCATGAGCAAGTCCATCGACGAAAAGATCGACAGCGATCTGGCCAAGGTCAACAAGACCAGTGGCGGCGGCCAGGTCGGCGGCACCGAATTTGGCCAGTCGCCCGGCGAGTCCAAGGTCAAGCATCCAGAGGGCGACGAGACGCCCCCCAGTACGGACTCCAAATAGTCCGTTTTCTTTGACCGGGCGGGCATTGCCTTGGCCCGGTCGAAGGCGTTTAAGGGTGGTGTCGCTCACCAGAATTGCCACCCATGAAAATCACCATTATCCAGACCGGCGAAGTCCCGCAGGCGCTGCGCGCCAAGTTTATCCCGTACCGCCAGATGTTCGAGCGCATGTTCGACCGGACCGGACAGGGCTTCAGCTACGAAACCATCAACATCGCCGATGGCGCGCCGTTTCCCGACCCCGCATCGCTTGAGGGCATGGTGATCACGGGCTCGGCTGCCGGCGTCTATGACGACCTTGCCTGGCTTGAGCCGCTGCGCGCCTTCATTCGCCAGAGCTACACCCAGCGCACCCCCATGCTGGGGGTCTGCTTCGGGCACCAGATCATGGCCGATGCGCTGGGCGGCGACGTGCGCAAGTCGGAAAAGGGCTGGGGCCTGGGGCGGCATGTCTATGGCGTGACGGAACGCCCCGATTTCATGGGAGAGGCGCCGGCCAGCCTGGCCGTGGCCTGTTCGCACCAGGACCAGGTGATTAACCCGCCGCGCGATGCCCAGGTTATCCTCGCCTCGGACTTCACCCCCAATGCCGGTCTCGCCTATCGCAACGGGGCGGCGATCAGCTTCCAGCCGCATCCCGAATTTGACGACGACTATACAATTGCCCTGGCCGAACTGCGCCGCGGCAAGGCGCCTGACGCACTGGTGGAGAAGGCGGTTTCCTCGGTCGCCACGCCATCGGACAGCGCGGCGGTGGCCGGCTATATCGGGCGCTTCTTCACGGCGCGCTGAGCGCCGGTCGCCGGCTCCCCCGCGTGCCGGCGCTTGCGACGCAATGACCCAAGCCCGGCGGCGGCGCGTCAACGCGCCATTAAGCATAAATTGCCATTGTAGTCCGATCTTCATCTGCAGCTTCGGGGCCTACCTTGTTCAATTTCGGCAAACTTTCCATCACGCAGAAACTGGTTGCGGCGTTTTTGGGATTTGGCGTGCTGGTCGTGGTGTTCGGGGGCCTGGCGATCGTCCAGCTGCTGGCGCAGGACAACATGGCGGTTATCGCGCCGCTGGTGCTGGCCGGGGCCGCCGCCGGATCGGGGTGCGTGGCGGTGTTCGTGCTGTTCCAGCGCGTGGTTTCGATGCGGCTCAGGACGCTGGTGCGCCTGACCGGCGAACTGGCGGCGGGCCGGACCGATGTGACGATCCCGGGCCAGAAGGTTGCCGATGAACTGACCGTCATGTTCGAGGCGCTGAGCGGCTTTCGCACGGCACTGGTGGAACAGGCGGCCCTGCAGGAAAGCGAAAAGCTGCGCGATAGCGAGGCGGGACAGCGGCGGCGGGCTGCCGACAGGCTGACCGACGACCTGCAGGCGACGCTGCGGGCGGTCATGGCGGGCGATCTGGGCCGGCGCGTCGATGTTGCCTATGAGCAGGTCGAACTGCGCCAGCTGGCCACCGAGGTCAATGCGCTGCTCGAGGCCGTGGATCTGGGGCTCACCAGCACCGGGCGGGTGCTGTCGGCGCTGGCCGGGGCCGACCTGACGCAACGCATGGCCGGCGAATTCAGCGGCGCCTTCGCCGATCTGCGCGACAATACCAATGCGGTGGCCGACAAGCTCACCGAAGTCATGCGCGAACTGCGCACCACGGCGCGGGCGTTGCGGACGGCAACGGGCGAGATCCTGGCCGGTGCCAATGACCTGTCCGAACGCACGACACGGCAGGCGGCGACGGTGGAGGAGACCTCGGCGACGGTCGAGCAGCTGGCCAGCACGGTGGGCGCCAATTCGACGCGGGCGCAGGAAGCCAATCGGGCCGCGACCTCGGCATCGCAGATCGCGCTGGACAGCGGCACGGCCATGCAAAGCGCGACGGCGGCGATGGAGCGCATCTCGGCCTCATCGGCCAAGATCTCCAACATTATCGGCCTGATCGACGACGTGGCGTTCCAGACCAATCTGCTGGCGCTCAATGCCTCGGTGGAGGCCGCGCGGGCGGGCGAAGCAGGCAAGGGCTTTGCCGTGGTCGCCATGGAGGTGCGGCGTCTGGCGCAGTCGACAGCCGAGGCGTCCCTCGAAATCAAGAAGCTCATCGAAGTCTCGAGCCAGGACGTGCAGTCGGGCTCGCAGATCGTGCTTGAAATCAGCGAGCGCGTCGTGGCGCTCAACACCTCGGTCACCACCAGCGGCACGCTGATCGGCGAGATCGCCGCCGCCAGCCGCACCCAGGCCAGCGCCATTGCCGAAGTGAGCGTCGCGGTGCGGCAGATGGATGAAATCACCCAGCACAATGCGGCGCTGGTGGAGCAGACCAACGCAGCCATCGAAAAGACCGAAGCCCAGGCCGCCGAACTCGACCGGATCGTGGAAGTCTTCGTGCTGGCGGACGCGCCGCGCAAGCGCCACGCGGCCTGAGCGCGCACGGGCAGTCAGGATCGGGGACGCTCGCCGATGCCGGCCGGGAGCCGGCGGGGCGGCCGCTAGCTTTCGAGCAGCATGGCGATCTCGGTGCGCAGTTCGCGCAACCCGTCGCCCTTGACCGATGAGGTCAGGATGATCTGCGGATGGGCAGCCGGGCGCTTGGCAATGGCCTGCCGGGTGGCGGCGATGACCGCGTCGAGCTCTTCCTTGCTGGGCTTGTCCGCCTTGGTCAGGACGATCTGATAGCTGACCGCGGAGCCATCGAGCTCGTCCATTACCGTCAGGTCGGTATCCTTGGGGCCGTGCCGGCCATCGATCAGCACATAGACCCGGCGCAGCGTGGCGCGGCCGACCAGATAGCGATGGATCAGCTTGGTCCATTGCCGCACCTTGTCCTGCGGGGCCTTGGCATAGCCATAGCCCGGCATGTCCACGATGCGCAGGTTCTCGCTCTGGCTCTCAAAGATATTGAGTTCCTGGGTGCGGCCGGGGGTGTTGGAGGTGCGCGCCAGCCCCGAAGTGCCGCACAGGGCATTGATCAGGCTCGACTTGCCCACATTGGAGCGGCCGGCAAAAGAGATTTCCACCCGGTCCATCTCGGGCAGGTCGGCGATGCTGACGCAGCCTTTGACGAAGAGGAAGGGCCGCGCGAACAGCAGCCGGCCGCGTTCGATCATGTCGGGGGCGTAATCGATAGTGCTCATGGTGCTGCTGCCTTCAAAACAATTTGCCCGCCGGAGGGTCCCGGCGGGCATGTAGCACGACTGATTGGTCGTGGCGATCAGGACTTGGTGGGAACGTCCGTCGCCGGCTTGCGCTTGAAGGCGCTCAGGATATTGCCAAGCAGATCAACCTCGACGCCGTGGCGCTTCATGATGAAATATTGCTGGGTCACCGAGAGCGTGTTGTTCCAGGCCCAGTAGATCACCAGACCGGCGGGGAACGTGCCCAGCATGAAGGTGAAGATCACCGGCATCCAGTTGAAGATCATGGCCTGGGTCGGATCGGGTGGCGGCGGGTTGAGCTTCATCTGCACCCACATGGTGATGCCCATGATGACGGGCCAGATGCCCAGATGCAGGAAGCCACCGATCAATGGCAGGACGGTCGGATCCCAGGGGATCAGGCCGAACAGGGTGAAGATATTGGTGGGATCGGGCGCTGCCAGATCCTGAATCCAGCCAAAGAACGGCGCGTGGCGCATGTCCAGGCTGATGAAGATGACGGTATAGAGCGAGAAGAAGACCGGGATCTGGATCAGTACCGGCCAGCAGCCGGAAAGCGGGTTGATCTTCTCGGTCTTGTAGAGCTCCATCATGGCCTGCTGCTGGGCCGGGCGGTCATCCTTGAAGCGTTCCTGGATGGCCTTCATCTCCGGCTGCACGCGGCGCATGGCGGCCATCGAGGCATAGGAGCGGCTGGCCAGCGGGAAGAACAGCGCCTTGACGATGACGGTCACGGCCATCACGGCCAGGCCGAAATTGCCGATAATGGCATTGAGGAATGTCAGCAGATAGTACATCGGCTTGGTCAGGAAGCTGAACCAGCCCCAGTCGATCAGCAGGTCGATACGGTCAAAGCCGTATTGCTGCTGATAGCCGTTGATGACCGATTCTTCCTTGGCGCCGGCAAACAGATAGCTCTCATGCGTGGCGGTCGCGCCGGGCGCAACGACGACGGGCGTGGTTTCGACAAAGCTGGTCTGGTAGTCGTCATAGGCGCCGGTGTTCTTCCAGGAGAACAGGGCATTGATGACCGTGCCGGGCTTGGGCATGACGGCGGTGGCCCAGTATTTGTCCGAGAAGCCGAGCCAGCCGGTGGTGTTCTCGAACAGGTCCTTCTGATCCTTCTGCAGATCGGTATATTTCTTGGACACCATGTTGTTCGAGCCCAGCACGCCATGGGGACCTTCATGCTGGATGAAGAAATTGGCGACCTTGGGCGTGCCGTGGCGCGCGACGCGGGCATAGGGGAACAGCGCGACGGCACCGCCGGTATTGTTCTCCACCGACTGGGTGACGGTGAACAGGTAAAATTCGTCCACGGCAAAGGTGCGACGGAAGACCAGCCCCTCGCCATTGTCCCAGCGCAGGGTAACGGGGGTCGTGGCGGTCAGCGTCGTGCCATTGCCTTCGACCGACCAGACGCTCTTGCCGTCGGGCACGGCAATGCTGGTGCCGGCTGCCGGGACAAAGCCCTGCTCGGCAAAATAGGCATTGGGCGCGCCATTGGGGGTCAGCAGGGTGATGATCGGCGATTCCGGATCCACTGTCTCGCGATACTGCTTGAGTTCAAGATCGTCGAGCCGCGCCCCGGTCAAATTGATCGAGCCATGCAGATCGGGCGTGTCGATGGTGACGCGCTGGCTGGCGGCAATGGCCTCGGCGCGGTCGGCATAGAACACAGTGCCATCGGCGGCCACGCTGCCCGGCGTTCCGGCTGCCACGCCCGTGGCGGTCGGCGTTGCCAGGGCGGCCTCGCTCTGTGACTGCTCGGCGGCGATCTGGGCCTGCTGCTGCGCGCGCTCCAATTGTGGGCCGGCAATGAAGAACTGCCAGCCGAACAGCACGATCATGCTGAGCACGATGGCCAGGATCACATTGCGATTATCGGTCATTGTTTTGGTTTCCGTGGGCCGCGGCCGGAAGAGTTGCGCTGATCTGTCGATCTGGGTGCGTGCACGCGCACGATCAAGGCACCCAGATCGGCAACCAGCTTGGCAAAGGGTTCGCTCAGCGCTTCGCGCCGTCCGACCAGCACATAGTCGTGCGCGGGAACAAAGTCACGTGCACATGCTGTCACAGCGGCGCGCAGGCGCCGCTTTATACGATTGCGTTCGGGAGAATTGCCCGTCTTTTTGGTGACGGTAAAGCCGATGCCCGGTTCCGGCTGCGGCGCGGCAACAGCCTGCAGCCCAAACGCAGAGCGCCCGGCGCGATTGCCCCGGGCTGCCCGTTGAAACTGGGAGCGCTTGGTCAGCCGACGCAAGGCGTCTGGCTTGGGCGCCATGGCCGTCATCCGGCCAGACGACCTTAGGCCGTGAGCTTCTTGCGGCCGTCGCGGCGGCGACGGTTGATGATGGCACGACCGTCCTTGGTGGCCATGCGGGCACGGAAACCGTGGCGGCGGGCGCGCACGAGCTGAGACGGCTGATAAGTACGCTTCATGACATCAAACCGCGCCGGACGCGGTTCCTCTTGATTGCTGCTCTGGAGCAAGAATATCGGACACACATGAAGCGCGGGGCGCCCACGGTGCGGGTTGGTGGCGTCTATAGGGAAAAGCGGACCCCAAGTCAACGCGCCACGCGATAGTTCCCGCTATCAGATGCCCCGTTGTTTTCGCGGGCGGATCATCCCATAAGTCCTGCATATAGCACTTCGTGCCGTTGGCGGTCATGGCGGAAATCCTCAAAACCGATCTGTGCATCATAGGGGCCGGTGCGCTCGGCACCGCCATGGCGCTCAAGGCGCGGGCGCGGATGCTCAGCGTGGTGCTGGTCCAGCGCCCCGGCGATGTGCCCGGAGAGAGCGCGCGGGCCGAACTGCAGCGCGCATGCCTTTTGGCGAGCGCCGACCGTGCCCAGGCGATGCGCAACGCCGGCGAACTGGGCCTGACCAGGGCCGACCCCAAACCCAATTTTCGCCTGATCGGCGAGCGGGCCGCCGCGATCGCCGATGCCGCGGCGCCAGCCAGCGCTGCCGATCGCCTCGCCGCATTGGGGGTGACCGTGCTGAGCGAGGCCGCGACCTTCACCGATCCGCGGACGCTGAAGGTGGGCGCCGAGACGGTGCGGGCCGGCCAGTTCGTGCTCGCCACCGGCAGCCGGGCCGAGGTGCCGGCGCTGCCGGGCCTCGACCAGATTGCCTATTTCACCCCCGACAGCATTCTGGACAATGTGCGCAAGCTCAGCCATCTGGTGGTGATCGGCGGCAGCGCGCCGGCGTTTGAGCTGGCGCAGGCCTATGCGCGCCTGGGGGCCGGCGTCACCCTGGTGCCGCATGGGCCGGTGCTGCCCGGCTTTGATGCCGAGCTGGTCGCCATCCTGCTGCGCGCCCTGCGCGAAGAGGGTGTGGCAATCCTGGAGGGCGCGCAAGTCACCGCCATCCTGCCGCGGGCGCAAGGCACGGGCATTGCCCTTGCCCATGCCGACGGCAGCCTGGCGACGCTGGATGTCTCCCATGTCCTGGTGGCCTCCGGCCGCGTGCCCGAACTGGACCCGGGCCTGCTCGGCGCGGCGCGGCTCAAGCGCGATCCCCTGCGCCCCGACCACCTGCTGGTCAATCTGCAGGGGCGTACCTCCAACCGCCATGTCGTGGCCATTGGCGGGGCGGCCGGGGTGTATGACCGGCAAACCGCGCTGCGCCAGGCCGCCATCGTACTGCAGCACGCCAGCGGCCAGGCGGGAGGCCGGATCGAGCCGCAGCAGCTGGTGCGCATGGTCAGCACCACGCCGCCGCTGGCCCAGATCGGGCTGAGCGATGCCGACGGCCCGCTGCGCCCCGGCCAGGTGGTGCTGCGCGCCAATGCCAGCGAGACCGAGGCGGCGCAGGCCACGGGCAATCTGCAGGGAAGTGCCAAACTGGTGGTGGCGGGCAATGGCGCCATTGCGGGCGGCGCGGTGCTGGGCGCCGGCGCGGGCGAGACGGTCGGCATGCTCGCCATGGCGATCGAGCGCGGCATGGGGGTCGCCGACCTGGCCGGACTGCTGCTGCCGCCGGCCAGCGCGGCGGCGGCGCTGCACGATCTGGCCGAGCAATTTATCGGCCAGCAGCGGCCCTCGCCCTGGGCCCGGCGATGGGCCGCCATTGCGCGTCCATGGCGCTGAAATCCAGCGCAGCGGGGGCTTACGCGGTATCCATGTTGGCCTATAGTACAGCGCAATGACAGCCAGAAGCAGCGCCCTGCCCAGCCGGTTTTCCGGCCTCTCGATCAAGCTCATCGCCACGATCATCGCGGTGATTCTTCTGGTCGAAATCGTGGTCTATCTGCCCTCGCTTGCCAATTTCCGCGCCAACTGGCTCGACAATCGCCTGCGGGTGGGTGTGGTGGGCGCGCGCGTGCTGGATGCGGTGCCCGACGTCATGGCGCTGCCGCGCAGCCTGACCGACCGGCTGCTGACCTCGGCAGGGGCCTATGCGATCGTCTATCGCCATGAGGGGCAGAGCCAGCTGATCGAGCTGGCCGATCCCTTCACCCCCGAAACGGTGGTGACCGCCGACATGCGGCAGCGCGACCTGCCCACCCTGGTGATGGGGGCAATCGACACGCTGCTGGCCGGGCCGGGGCGGACGCTGCGCATTGTGGGGCCCGGCGACCTCGACCAGACCATGGTGGAGCTGCTGATGCCCGAGCGCCCGCTGCGCCAGGAGATGATCGAATATTCCTGGCAGGTGGTGGCGATCTCGCTGACGCTGGTCATCCTGACGGCGCTGGCGCTCTATCTGCTGGCCAGCTACCTGTTCATCCATCCGGTTCGCCGGCTTACCGAAAACATGCTGGCCTTCCGCCAGGCCCCCGAAAACGGCAGCCTGATCATCACTCCCTCGGCCCGGCGCGACGAAATCGGCATTGCCGAGCGCGAGCTGGCGGCCATGGAGACCGATATCTTCACCCTGTTGCGCCAGCGCCGCCATCTGGCCGATCTGGGGCTGGCCGTGGCCAAGATCAATCACGACCTGCGCAATACGCTGACCTCGGCGCAATTGCTGTCCGACCAGGTGGCAACGCTCGATGATCCCAAGGTGCAGCGCCTGGCGCCGCGCCTGGTGACCACGCTGGACCGCGCGATCGGCTTTGCCCAATCGGTGCTCGACTATGGTCGCGAGACCTCGGTGCCGCCGGTGCTCAAGCCAACGCGGATCAAACCGCTGGTGGACGAGGCTGCCTTTGATGCGCGGCTGTCGCCCCACCCCACCATTGCCTTCACCAATGCCGCGCCGGACGGCCTGGTGCTCAAGGTCGATGCCGGACAGTTGGGGCGCGCGCTGCTCAACCTGTTCAAGAATGCCCGCGAGGCGCTGGAGGCCGAAGGCGCCAGGATCGCCGCTCCCGCCGTGTCGCTGTCGATTGTCTAGGGCGCGCAGGGCATCACCCTGTCGGTGGCCGACAACGGCCCCGGCCTGCCGCCGCGCGCGCGCGACAAGCTGTTCGTGGCCTTTGAAGGCTCGGCCCGGGCAGGGGGGACCGGGCTGGGCCTGGCCATCGCCCGCGAGATCGTGGAGGCCCATGGTGGCCAGCTCAGCCTGGTGGATCAGCCCGTCGGCAGCCGCTTCGACCTGGTTCTGCCCAGCAGCCTGCAGGTGAAAACCTGACGGGTGGAGAAAAACTGTCATCTGCGCTTGCCAAGGTGGAAACGCCCCTGTATGGGTTGCGCCGCTTCAGGCAGACAGGCGTTCTCGCCGCTTCCTGAAATGATCGTTCCAAACGACCATGCGCGCCCTTAGCTCAGCTGGATAGAGCACCAGACTACGAATCTGGGGGTCAGGAGTTCGAATCTCTTAGGGCGCGCCATTTTCTGCCGATTCCATGCCATTATACGCGGTTGCGGCCTGCTATGCGCAGGACTGGTGTTGCGGTGCCGAACGTCCCCGCGCCGCACCTAGAAGCGTCGGCATTCGGCTGAGAGAAGTTTGCATTCTCCGGATGGAAAGATGGCCGACGAACAGGCAGCACCGGCGGGGAGGCCGATGCTGCGCTGGGATTGTCCTTTGACGATCAGGATCGGTTGCACTTAGCGCTGACGGGCCTCGTAGAGCGCGACCGCGTCGGCACCGCCGGGAAACTGCAGGCGACCTGTCGTGTCGTGGGCTGCATCCCAAACGGCCGCGGCGACATCCGTTTCCTTCGTCGTCATGGCGGGATTCGCAAATTCCGTGAAGATCGGCGTCGCGAAGCCGGCATAGGCCGGCGGGATCAGATCCTCGACCCGCACATTCGAATTCTGTGCGAAACGCGTCGTCGGGGCATAGCCAGGCTCGACCAGCCTGGCGCGAATATTGAAATAGCCAAGCTCATGCGCGAGCGAGCCGGTAAAGCCTTCGATCGCCTGCTTGCTGGCGGTGTAGGCCGCCGCCAGCGGCATGGCGACCAGCGTCACGCTCGAGGTCACGTTGACGATGACGCCCGAGCGGCGTTCCCGCATCTGCGGAATGACGGCCTGGCACATGGCCATGACGCCGAAGGTATTGGTGGCGAAGACCTTGCGGACATGCGCCATCGGCGTCGCCTCGAATGCGCCGACAACGCCGATGCCGGCATTGTTGACCAGCACGTCGATGGGGCCGGCCGCCGCGACCGTTGACGCGATGCTCTCCTCGCTTGTCACATCAAGCGGCAGAAGCCGCAGCCGGGGCGAGGCCGGCAAGACGCTGGCGTCGGGACGGCGCATCGTGGCGATGACATTCCAGCCCTTGTCGAGGAAATGGCGCGCCGTCTCCAGGCCGTAGCCAGAGGATGTGCCGGTGATCAGGATCGTTTGCATGGGAACCTCCATTTGTTTCGGATGGTTCCTTGATAGCGCCGATCATCTGGACGGACTATAATTCATGATCCAGTTATATTGTTCAATCGTCCAGGCGAGCACAAAGCTCGTCCGCGCCTGATCTCAGGCGTGGCCGACGCTGCCATTCATCCGGGCGAATCGTCCCGGCGGACACCCCAGCCGCTTGCGGAACGCCGTGCTGAAGGCGCTGGCCGAGTCGTAGCCGATGTCGTCGGCGATCCGGTCGAGCGTCTTTGCCCCGCGCAGCAAGGCATCCTTGGCCAGCGCCATGCGCCAGCGGACGAGATATTCGATCGGACCGCAGCCGAGCACCGCGCCAAAGCGCGCGGCAAAGGCGGAGCGCGACTGGCCGGCTATGCGGGCAAGGCCGGCAACCGTCCAGTCGGCGCGCACATCGGCATGCATGGCCGCGAGCACGCGCGCCAGCGCCGGATCACGCATGCCGTGCAGCAGGCCAGCGCGGTCTTCGCCCATCACCGTTCCCTGCGAACGAAGCGCCTCGATGAGAAGAACTTCGAGCATGCGCTGGAGAATCATGTCCTTGCCCGGCTCGTCGCCACCACACTCCTCGGCGATGAGATCGATCAGCCGGCCGAGCCGCGCCGTCCGCCCTTCGGATGGGGGAACATGGATCATGCGCGGCAACAGCGCCAGCAGCAGCGGCGCATTGGCGGCCTCGATACGGAACGTGCCGCCCAGCGCGATGAAATCGGCTTCACCCTCCTGCTCGCCATGACGCACGGGCACATCCACCGGGTCTGTCGGCGTCCCGACCAGGCCGGGACGACTGCCCAGGGTAAAGGCGGGGGTGGAGGGCAGCAGCAGAAATGAACCCGTTTGCAGCTTCAAGGGCTCTTCGCCTTCAAATGCAATCCAGCATTCGCCCTTGAGAATTATCGTAAAGCCAGGGGCATCATGGGCGGCATAGCGCACGGCCCACTCACCCCGGCCAGAAATGGGCTTCGAGATGGCGGTGTTCGGCCGCAGCAGGGCAATCACATCGCTGAGCGGGTCCATGTGGATGATCCATATTATATCGAGACAATTATTTATGGATCGTCCGAAGTGGCAAGTCCAGCGCCTGACGGCGGGCATGGCGCTCATCGATGAACAATCCAGGTGCGGGGGCGGGGGCGCCATTCTCCCGAAGCGGCGCTTGCGGCTGCCTGCGGCCCCATCCACGGCGGCAAATCGTCGGGCGGCATGGGATGGGGCCAAGACGGTCGACCGTGACGCCTGCGGCATCAGGACGTGACCTGGCAGGCCCGATCGGGCGGCTCATGACGGATATATCTGCATGGCAACCCGGTGGCTGGCGGTGTCGGTTCGGCCCGCGAGCGCTGGCGGCGACAGAGTTGCCGATAGCGCGGTTGCGGAGGCCAATGCCGGAGCGCCCGGTTGCGCCGGGGGCGGGGCCAGCGGTACCGGGGCCGCCGAGCCTGAGCGGGCGTTGTCGGCCTTGGGGGGCCGACTCACTTGCCGCGCGGATCGAGCGCGTCGCGCAGGCCGTCACCGAGCAGGTTGAACGAGAGCACGGTGATGAAAATCGCCATGCCGGGCCACAGCGCCATCCAGGGGGCATTGGTCATGAAGCGCTGGGCCGTGTTCAGCATGGAGCCCCAGGAGGGAGCGGGTGGCTGCAGGCCCAGCCCCAGGAATGACATGCTGGCCTCCGCGATGATGGCGGCGGCGATGGTCAGGGTGCACTGGACCATGAGCTGGGGCAGGATATTGGGCAGGATGTGGCGGAAGGCGATTCGCCAGCGGGGATTGCCCACCGCGCTGGCGGCCTCGACATATTCCTCGGCCTTGATCTGCATCACCTGACCTCGCGTCAGGCGGATGAACAGCGGCGTGGCGGTGATGCCGATGGCCAGCATGGCATTGGTCAGGCTGGGCCCGAGAAAGGCCGCCAGGGCAATGGCCAGGATGAGGAACGGACAGGCCAGCATGGCGTCGGTGAAGCGGCTGATCAGGCCGTCAACAAAGCCGCCGACAAAGCCGGCGGCCAGGCCCAGGGGAACGCCGATGGCCATGGCAATGGCAACCGAGGTCAATCCTGCCAGCAGGGATGCGCGGGCACCATAGACGATGCGCGAGAGGATATCGCGCCCGGCCTCGTCAGTGCCCATCCAGAACTCCGGGGAGGGCGGCTTGCGCACGCTGGTCCAGCCCTGGGCCGTCGGGTCATAGGGCGCCAGGACCGGCGCCAGCACGGCCACCAGGATCATGAAGACGACGACGGTCAGGCCGAACATGGCACTTTTCTGGCGCGCCAGGCGGCGCCAGACACGACTGCGCACCAGGCGGGTCAGCGGGTTGGGGCTGGAAGCGGCGGTGGTGGAAATTGCTGCCATGATCAGCCTCTCAGGCGAGGATTAACGAGGATATAGCCGATGTCGGCCAGCAGGTTGAGGATGATGTAGAACATTGCCGTCACCAGCACGACGCCCTGCACCACCGGATAGTCGCGGGTAAATACCGCGTCGACGATCAGCTTGCCGAAGCCGGGAATGGTAAAGATCTGCTCGGTGAGCACGGCGCCGGACAAGAGGGCGCCGAACTCGAGCGCGCCCAGGGTGATTATCGGGGTGAGGGCATTGCGCATGGCGTGCTTGAAAATCACCTTCCATTCGCTCAACCCCTTGGCGCGGGCGGTGCGCACATAGTCGCTCTGCAGCGCCTGGATCATGGCGCCGCGGGTATGGCGCATGATGACGCCGGCAATGCCGGTGCCCAGCACGAAGGCGGGCATGATGGTGGTGGCCAGGTTCATCTGCCAGTTCTCGCCGGGGCTGACATAGCCCGAGGCGGGCAGCCAGCCCAGATGGATGGAAAAGAACAGGATCATCATGATGCCGAGCCAGAAGTTCGGGATCGAAATGCCGGCCAGCGACACCACATTGGTGGCATAGTCGATCGGCGTATTGCGCTTGAGCGCGGAGATGACCCCGCCGGGAATGCCGAGCGCCAGGGCCACGACAATGCCCATGACGGCCAGCTGCAGCGTCACCGGCAGCTTGAGCAGGATGAGCGAGGCGACCGGCTGGCCGTGCCGCATCGACATGCCCAGGTCACCGGTCAGGACGCCCTGGACCCAATAGAGATACTGCACGAAGATGGGCTGATCGAGATGGTATTGCGCCCGGATCGCCGCAATGGTCTCGGCGTCGGGATTCTCGCCCGCCAGCATCAGGGCCGGATCACCCGGCAAGAGATGCTGCAGCGAAAAGATGATCAGCGACAACAGGAAGATGGTGGGGATCACCTGCAGCAGGCGACGGCCGAAAAGCGTCCACATGGTCTAGTTTCCCTCCGCCAGCGGCGCCGCGGGCACGTCGAATGCGGCAAACAGCCGTTCGAGTTTTGGATTGCGTTGCTGCTCGGAGCGGGTGAGGGGACCGGGATCGGGCAGTTCGCGCCAGAAGGCACAGGCATTGGCGTGCCCGTCCGCTTCGATTTCGAGCGCCATGCTGACCTGCTGGCAGTCCGGGCGGGCATGCGGGCAGCGGGTGTGCAGGCGACAGCCCGGCGGCGGCGCCAGCGGGC
>TARA_R110002124_G_scaffold277321_6_pt1 | contig 32405 bp, 26 predicted proteins | sample TARA_R110002124 | Tara Oceans TARA_R110002124 (sample SAMEA4397445) | marine metagenome | biome: Polar Biome; feature: [SRF] surface water layer (ENVO:00010504); material: water (ENVO:00002006), including particulate matter (ENVO:01000060) such as... | depth 5 m
CGGGTTCAAACTGTGACAGCGGTTCAGTGAGTGTGGAGGTAATTTAAAGACTGCCGGTTACTTGGTTGGATTACTATGTTATAGAAACGAGTGCAGGGAATTTGATTAATTGGCAAACAGCAACAGAAAAAGACAATAATAAATACAACGTCTGGAGGTCATTTAACCCTACTAAAGCTTTTACCAAAATCGTGGAAATTTATTCTAAAGGGAGTGGATTGAATCCTACAAATTATTCCTTTTTTGATTCACTTTCCTATCATCAGAAACTGGTGTATTACAGGGTGGTTCAGGTAGACTTTGATGGAGAAACGGTGAGTACCTCAGTTATAAGGCTTAAGCGAAAAATGTCTAAAGTTGATGCTTTTACTGTCTTTCCTAAGCCTCAAAGGGCAGGGGAAATAACCTTTCTATTGCACCCTGCATGGGAGAAAAAACAGGTTTTTTTTGATGTGAAGAACAATGCGGGCAATACTTTGTTCACTGAAGAAGGGCCTTTACAAGACATAGCGGAAGTGATTTCCTTAAAATTAGCCCTTATTCCTGCAGGCATGTATTTCATATACCTTCATTCCACAGGAGTGGCCAAAGTTATCAAGTGGATAAAAGATTAAACAAATTATAGAAGTTTCTCATAGTGAAATAGGCATTTCGCTGAATATGCTGTAATTTTTGGCTTCGATTAAAAACCACTATGACTTTTATAATTGTTGCCACAAGTATCGTACTCTTGGTCGCATTGATTGTTTGGATCAAGGTTGAACCATTTATTGCCTTTTTGATCACCTCTATTCTCGCGGGATTATTACTGGGGATACCATTAACTGATATTTCCGGATCTATTCAATCAGGTATAGGGAACCTGATGGGAGCATTGGTGATAGTAATTGTCCTTGGGGCAATGCTGGGGAAGATTGTAGCGGATAGTGGGGCTGCCCAGCGAATCGCTCAATTTCTTATGAATGGTTTCGGTGAAAAATATGTCAACTGGGCCATTGCGCTTACTGCTTTTATCGTAGGCATTCCTTTGTTTTTCAATGTTGGGTTTGTATTGTTGGTGCCATTGGTCTTTGCAGTTGCCTATCAGTACAAAATTCCTGTGATGCTTCTTGGGATTCCAATGCTTGCTGCTTTGTCAATCACCCATGGTCTGCTTCCTCCTCACCCTGCTCCGGTAGCGTTAGTCGCTCAGTTTGGCGCTAATATAGGGACTACACTTATTTATGGTTTTATCATAGGTGTGCCTATAATTATTTTAGGTGGGCCTTTATTAGGTAGGCTACCTTACTTGCGTCGCATGAAAATCACTCCCTTGGAAGTGTTTAATGTGAAACCTAAAGCCGAAAGTGAACTTCCTGGTCTCGTTAATAGCCTTTTTACCGCACTTCTTCCAGTTTTTTTATTGATTGTTTTGTCCTTGGTAGGATTGAGAATGAATGAAGATAGCCCTGGCTATGGTTTTATCACCTTTTTGGGTGATCCTAATATTGTCATGTTGATTTCCCTTATTTGGGCGACAATTAGTCTTGGGATAATGAGAGGTATACGTATTGCTGATATCATGAATAGGTATGCTTCGGCAGTGAAAGAAATAGCGCTTATTTTACTAATAATTGCAGGCGCAGGTGCATTCAAAGAAGTCTTGGTTGACAGTGGTGTTAGCGGAGAAATAGGAGCCTCCTTGCAGAAATTGGCAATTAACCCGCTTCTTTTAGGCTGGTTAATAGCTGCAGTAATTCGGATTTCAGTTGGTTCTGCTACGGTTGCGGCACTTACTGCTGCCGGAATAATCGCTCCTTTGGTTGCCTCAGGTATTGGAGATCCTAACCTAATGGTTTTGGCTATAGGAAGTGGAAGTTTGATTTTTTCCCATGTAAATGATGGAGGATTTTGGCTCGTAAAAGAATATTTTAACTTAAGTATAAAACAAACCTTTCTCTCATGGACTTTACTTGAAACCGTTTTGTCTATTTTGGGGCTTATAGGGGTTTTAATTCTGGATTTATTTATTTAACTCAAACTAAAAAATAGAAATATGTCAGCTGAAGCAAAAATTAAAGAGTTAGGATTAGTGTTGCCACCTGCACCACCTCCAGGAGGTGTTTATCGTCCTATTGTAATCACTGGTAATTTATTGTTTCTTTCAGGTCATGGTCCTGTTTTGGAAAATGGAGACATGATAAGAGGGAAAATTGGAATTGACCTTAACAAAGAAGAGGGTAAAGCTGCTGCCAGACAAGTTGGATTAACGATGTTGTCCACCCTACAGACCCAATTAGGGAGTTTAAATAAAATTAAAAGAGTGGTGAAGGTCTTAGGCATGGTGAATTGTGCTTTGGATTTTGAAGAACATCCATTTGTTATCAATGGTTGTAGTGAATTGTTTGCAGAGGTATGGGGAGAAGAAAATGGCTTGGGCTCAAGAAGTGCTGTCGGATTTGGTTCTTTACCTGGTAACATATCAGTGGAAATAGAAGCAACATTTGAAATAAATCAATAAGAATTTTATGAATGACAAATGGTATCAATTGAACCATCCTGAAAAAATAGATAGTCCGGCACTGCTGGTGTATTTAGACAGGGCAAAAGAAAATATTCAAAAAGTCATCAAAGAGGTAGGGACACCTGACCGATTGAGGCCACATATAAAGACCAATAAATCCGCTGAGGCTTGTAAATTAATGATGGATGCCGGAATTAAGGCCTTCAAGGGAGCAACCATTGCGGAAATTGAATTACTTGCATCTATAGGTGTAAAAGATATTCTTCTGGCCTATCAGCCTGTAGGGCCTAAAGTAGATCGGTTTTTGGCTTTGGTTTCAGATTATCCAGATGTAAAATTCCATTGTCTATTAGATCATATTGATGCAGCCGAAGCTTTGAATGAAAAAGCATTGGCTAGCAATAATAAAATAGGGGTATATATCGATTTAAATGCAGGAACGAACCGAACAGGAGTAGTTCCGGGAAAGGCGGCTGTAGATTTATTTGAACAAATCTATCAATTGGAAAGCTTGCAAATTACTGGGTTTCATCTTTATGATGGGCATTTAAGAAATCCTGATCTAAAGCTCAGAGAAATAGCTTGTGACGAAGGTTTTGCGCCTATTTCTCAAATGAGGGAAGAGTTAGAAAATAAACACAAGTTGACACTTGATATTATAGCTGGAGGAACGACTACCTTCCCTTTTCATTCCAAAAGGGAACACATTACTTGTGCTCCTGGTACGTTTATTTATTGGGATGAGGGTTATGCAAGTGGACTTCCAGAGCAGTCTTTTTTATATGCAGCATTGGTATTGTGTAGGGTGATATCTTTGCCTACTTCCTCATATGTTTGCGTTGATCTAGGCTATAAAGCCATTGCTTCTGAAAATCCACTAGCTGAACGGGTGAAATTTTTAAATGCACTCAATTTAGTACCTGTGAGCCATAGTGAAGAGCATTTGGTCTTGGAGGCAGGAGAAGGACATGCCTATAAAATAGGTGATGTTTTGTATGGTGTTCCAATTCATATTTGCCCAACAGTTGCTTCTTATCAAGAGGCGATAGTAATTCAAAAAGGAGATCAAATTGATACCTGGCGTACTGTAGCGAGGGAAAGGAGGATTACTTTTTGAGGACAATAATTTAATTCATTTAAATCAACCACAAAGATGTTTACAATAGATGCCCATTTAGATTTAAGCATGAATGCGCTTGAATGGAACAGGGACCTTACGCAACCTGTAGAGGAGATAAATGCTAGGGAAAAAGGGATGACCGATAAAACCGATCGGGGGAATGCTACGGTTTCTTTGCCTACCTTAAGAAAAGGTGAAATAGGATTGGTAGTAGCAACTCAGATAGCGCGATACGTGGCTCCTGATAATCCGCTTCCTGGTTGGAACAGTCCTGAGCAAGCCTGGGCTCAAACTCAAGGGCAGCTTGCCTGGTATGAAGCCATGGAGGCCAAAGGTGAAATGGTTCAAATCAGAGATAAAAAAGCTTTGAACGATCACGTGGCTCTTTGGATGAATGGGGAGCCAAATGATAAAAAACCTATTGGTTATATTCTGTCACTTGAAGGAGCTGATTCAATAGTGGATCTGAGTTATCTTGAAAAATCCTATGAAAAGGGTTTAAGGGCTTTAGGTCCGGCGCATTATGGACCTGGTAGATATGCTCAAGGTACGGATGCTTCTGGTCCATTGGGTAAAAATGGCCGTGCCTTATTAAAGGAGATGGAAAGGCTTAATATAATCTTAGACGCTACTCATTTGTGTGATGTGTGTTTTTGGGAAGCCTTGGACCACTTCAATGGCTCAGTTTGGGCTAGCCATAATAATTGCAGGGCGTTGGTAGATCATAATAGGCAGTTTAGTGACGAGATGATCAAGGCCTTGGTAGATAGGGGTGCGGTGATTGGTGGCGCATTGGATGCTTGGATGATGGTTCCTAATTGGATAAGAGGTACCTCTTTACCTAAAGAGATGGATTGTGACTTGGAAAAAGTCATAGACCATATGGATCATATCTGCCAAATAGCAGGAAACGCCAATCATATCGGAATCGGTACAGACTTGGATGGGGCCTATGGAAGAGAGCAAAGTCCTTATGACCTCGAAACAATTGCAGATTTAAGGAGGATTCCTGGAATGTTGCAAAAAAGAGGTTATTCTGAAGCTGATATTGAGAAAGTGATGCATAAAAACTGGCTTAGATTTCTAAATGAAGCTTGGTCATAAATTATTTTGTTTAATATTATATGTAAATATTAAACAAAAATTCTTAAGCTTGTTTAAGCGAAATTCTTGTTAAAATCCCCCTTTAGATGTCTTTAGGGGGATTTTTTTTATTTAATTTTTCATTTATCAACTATTTTGTTTAACAAAATAAAAAATAAATTAGACAAAATATTTGCTATAGTGTTTAACAATGACTATGTTTGATTAAACAAAAAAAACAGGATCCATGACAACTTTAGAATTTAGTTATTCGCTCACAAAGCTCAGTACATCCTTAAAGCCATTTGCATTGAAACTTACCAGAGATATGGATGATGCAAATGATTTGTTACAGGATACGATGGTGAAAGCCTTTACCAACAAGGATAAGTTTACTGATGGTACCAATTTGAAAGCTTGGTTGTATACCATAATGAAGAATACTTTTATAACCAATTACCAAAGGATGATTAGGAGAGGAACCTTTGTAGATACTACTGAAAACCTTCATTTCCTTAATTCCGGATCAGCTGTAATTGAGAATGGGGTGTTTGGAGATTTTACAATGAAAGACATTACCAAAGCCATTGATAAATTGGATGAGGTTTATAAGTCTCCATTTTTGATGCATTACAGAGGTTTTAAGTATCATGAAATAGCGATTAAACTAAATATACCCATAGGAACCGTAAAAAACAGAATACATATTGCAAGGAAAATTTTAAAAGACGATCTTAAGGTTTATACCACCATCAACTAATAAATGGGATCAAAAGAAGTAATTGTAATAGGGTCAGGGTTTTCGGGGCTTTCCTCTGCCACACATCTTGCAGCAGAAGGATTTAAGGTGACCATTTTGGAGAAAAACGAGGTTTTTGGAGGAAGGGCAAGAAAGTTTACTTCAAATGGTTTCACCTTTGATATGGGGCCTAGCTGGTACTGGATGCCGGATGTTTTTGACAGGTATTTTAGGAATTTTGGTAAAAAAACATCTGATTACTATGAGCTGATTCGCCTTGATCCCTCCTACGCGGTGTTTTTCGGCGAAAATGATATAATGAATATCCCTGCTAATTTGGATGAATTCAAGTTGGCACTTGAAAATTTGGAGCCTGGTGTGTCTGAAAAACTAGATGAGTTTTTGGAACAAGCGGCTTTTAAATACCAAAGAGGGATTTATGATTTGGTACATCGTCCCAGTTTGTCATTGATGGAATTTGCAGATCTAAAGTTGTTTAGAGATGTTTTAAGAATGGATATATTTCAGTCCATGTCCAGTCATATTCGGAAATACTTTAAGAATGATAAAATCATTCGTTTAATGGAGTTTCCGGTTTTATTTCTAGGAGAAACTGCCCAAAATATTCCTGCTCTATATAGTTTGATGAACTATGCAGATATCGCATTGGGTACTTGGTATCCCAAAGGAGGAATGCATAAAATTATTGAAGGCATGGTTTCTCTTGCCGAGGAGCAAGGTGTGGTACTTAGAAACAATGCTGAGGTAGTGAAAATTACCGCAGCTGAAGGCAAGGCAAAGTCGGTTCAACTTGCCAATGGTGAAGAATTGCAATTTGACGTGTTGGTGGCAAGTGCTGATTATCACCATGTCGATAAGCATTTACTTGATCCAAAATACAGTAATTATAGTGATAAATACTGGGACAAACGGGTTTTAGCTCCTTCTTCTCTTTTGTTTTATTTGGGAGTAAATAAACGTTTAAAAAACCTTCTTCACCACAACTTGTTTTTTGATGAACCACTAGAGCCTCATGCAGATGCCATTTATAGTAATCCAAGATGGCCTGAAAAACCTTTGTTCTACGTTTCTGTACCTTCCGTTACAGACCCTAGTGTAGCACCGGAAGGAATGGAGAATTTGTTTTTATTAATTCCTTTAGCGCCAGATTTGGAGGACAATGAAGCCACTAGGCGAAAATATTTTGGATTGATTATGGACAGGTTGGAAAAGCATACAGGTCAGGATATTAGAACTCATATCATTTATAATCGGTCCTATGCGCACAGTGATTTCAAGAAAGATTATCATGCTTTTAAAGGAAATGCCTATGGATTGGCAAATACTTTGAAGCAAACGGCAATTTTAAAGCCATCTCTTAGGAATAAAAAATTAACTAACCTATATTATACAGGTCAGTTGACTGTTCCTGGGCCTGGAGTTCCTCCTTCTTTAATTTCTGGAGAGGTAGTAGCAAAAGAAATTTCAAAGCAATTACGAGGTTAATTAATTTTCACTTATTGAGAATGACATGAAGGACGCTAAGCAACTTTTTGATGATACTGCCCTAGAGTGTAGTAAGTTAATTACACAACGTTACAGCACCTCATTTACGCTAGGAATCAGAACCCTGTGTAAAAAATTACACATGCCAATTTATGGTATATATGGATTTGTTCGCTATGCTGATGAAATCGTAGATACTTTTCATGATAAGGACAAAAAAAGTTTGTTGGATAACTTTAGGGAAGACACCTATAAGGCTATCAACGAAGGTATAAGCATGAACCCCGTTTTGCATGCCTTTCAGTTAATTGTAAACAAATACCATATAGAAAGAGAGCTCATAGATGCCTTTCTAAACAGCATGGCAATGGACCTTGATTTTGCTACTTATAATGACTCTAAATACAAAGAATACATATACGGGTCAGCGGAGGTAGTTGGGTTAATGTGCTTGAGGGTATTTTGTGAAGGGGACAAGAAAAGCTATGAACACCTAAAGTACGCTGCCTGCAAATTGGGATCAGCTTTTCAAAAGGTAAATTTCCTGAGGGATTTGAAGAGTGATTATGAGGATAGAGGCAGGGTGTATTTTCCAGGAGTTGATTTTAAAAGTTTTGACAGCAAGACAAAATCGGAAATAGAAATGGACATTAAACAAGATTTTGATGAAGCACTGATAGGCATAAATCAATTGCCTAAAGGAGCTAAGCTAGGTGTTAAAATTGCTTATCTCTATTATTTGAAGTTGTTTTATAAGATCAAATCACTGCCTCCTGAAATAATAACTCAAAGGAGAATCAGGATACCGAATACAAGAAAGTTTGCCCTTTTAATTAGTACTTATTTTGGCTTCAAAGTAGGTTGGAATTAAGGACTTTTACTTAAGTTTTATTTAAGAATTCGGTCAAAAAGAGTGGGTTTTTAAGCTTTTGATAGGAACTGTTTCGTTAGCAGACTTTGTTTACCTGTATAGACAATATTTTGCCTAACCTGAATTAGAAAAAGAGCCTTGTAAAAAAAACATTTGTTCAATTAGTTGGTTTATAAGACATGTTAAAATTGGATGTACATATTGATCAATATTCAGGTTTTTGCTTTGGAGTAGTTTATGCCATAGAAATGGCTGAGGAAATCTTGGAAGAAGAAGGCCACCTTTATTGTCTTGGAGATATTGTACACAATGATGAAGAAGTCAAAAGGTTAACAAAGAAGGGCTTAATAATTATTGATCATGAAGCACTTCAAAAATTGAAGGGCGAAAAAGTTTTGATCAGGGCCCATGGGGAGCCACCTGCCACCTATGAACTGGCTATTAAAAATAACCTTACTTTGGTAGATGCCAGCTGTCCAGTTGTGCTGAAACTTCAAAATAGAATAAAGAATTCATACGATAAAAAAGAAAACATCTATATCTATGGGAAACATGGGCATGCAGAGGTAATTGGCCTGCTGGGACAAACGAAGAACAAGGCAGTAGTATTTCAGGATATAGAAGAACTGGATCTGCCCAACCTGCCTAAAAACATTACCTTATATAGTCAGACCACCAAAAGCACTGACAAGTTTTATGAAATCAATAAAGTGCTTACAGATAGCGGAATCACGATCAATACAAATGATACCATTTGTCGTCAGGTTTCCAATCGTGATAAAGAATTAAGGGTATTTGCTGCTCAGTATGATCATATTGTATTTGTAAGTGGTACCAAATCTTCAAATGGTAAGGTTCTATTCAACGTATGTAAAGAAAAAAATCCTCAAACCTATTTCGTGTCTTGTCCAGAAGAAGTAGACCCGAATTGGTTTGAAGCAGGTCAAAGCGTGGGAATTTGTGGGGCCACTTCCACTCCAATGTGGTTGATGCAAAAGGTAGAGGAGACGATTAAGTCGTTTTGATAGTTTTTTGTTTCTTTGATTTTTAATTGTGTTCATGAAAATTTCCTTAAAAAGACAATTGTCTACATCTATAGATCCGAAAGGTCTTATTATCGCTTTTTCGATTATTCTTTTGTGGTTTATTTCATTGATTTTTTTACTAAATCTTCAAGTAGATTATTCCAACCCACTTTTGTATTTAGGATTATTTGTACAGATGCACCTATATACTGGTCTTTTTATTACCGCTCATGATGCCATGCATGGTGTAGTTACTAGAAATAAGAGGTTAAATCATTTTATTGGTGGGTTTGCTGCCATGTTGTTTTCTTTTAATTTCTATTGGAAGTTGTTTCCAAATCACCACAAACATCACATGCATGTGGCAACCGCAGATGACCCGGATTACCACAGTTCAGGCAAGTTTATTCCTTGGTACCTGAGTTTTTTATTGTCTTATTTAAGCTTTTGGCAGTTTCTTTTAATGGCAATAACCTTTAATCTGCTAAAATTAGTTTTCCCTATATCGAATTTGGTGCTTTTTTGGATGTTACCGGCGATATTATCAACTTTGCAATTGTTTTATTTTGGTACATATTTACCTCATAAAGGAAAGCACAGTAACAGGCATCATTCAGGTACTTTAAAGAAAAATCATTTTTGGGCATTCATTACATGTTACTTTTTTGGCTACCACTTTGAACATCATGAATTTCCAAATACACCATGGTGGAGGCTTTGGAAAACAAAACAACTATCTAACTAATTGTTCAGTAAATATTCTGAAACTGGAAATACAGGTTTACAAATCGAGACACTACCATTGGTTATGAAAAAATATTCTTTGTCATTTTTGTTATTTTTATCTTGCCTTGCCTTGTATGCCCAAGAAGGGACAATTCAGGGAAAAATCATTAACCCTATCAATAATGATCCCATACCCTTTGCAAATATCGTTGTACAGGGATTGGAAATTGGTGCTGTCTCAGATTTAGATGGGAATTATATTATCACCGGATTGGAGCCCGGTCTGTACAATTTGAAGGCTTCATTTGTTGGGTTTAAACCGAAGACGGTTTTTGAAGTACAAGTAACTAAAGCAAGTGCTGTACAATTGGATTTTGAACTAGAAGAGGATGCTTCAAACTTACAGGAAGTTGTTGTGGATGCTACCTTTAGTAGAACGGAAGAAACGCCTGTTTCTGCCAGGCAGCTTAATGCCAATGAAATAGAAAGGTACCCGGGAGGAAATAGAGATATCAGTAGGGTGATCCAATCCCTGCCTGGAGTAGCAAGTTCAGCTAGTTTTAGAAATGACATTATTATACGGGGTGGTGCCCCGAATGAAAATAAATTTTTCATAGATGAAATAGAGGTTCCGGTAATTAACCACTTTGCTACCCAAGGTTCATCAGGTGGACCAGTCGGGATATTAAATGTTAACTTGATAAAAAATGTTGAAGTTCTGAGTGGAGGGTTTCCAGCCAACAGGATGAATGCCTTGAGTTCTTTTTTTGAATTCCAATTGAAAGATGGGAGAAGGGACAAGATGCTCACTCAGGTTACATTAGGAGCCAGTGAAATTACCTTGTCGAATGAAGGCCCAATAGGTGAAAAAACAACCTATATTTTTTCAGCGAGAAGATCATACCTTCAAGCATTGTTCCGATTGATAGGTTTGCCTTTCTTGCCCACTTTTAATGACTTTACTTTTAAAACAAAAACAAGAATCAATGACAAGACCGAACTTACGGTTCTAGGTGTTGGGGCTATAGATCAATTTGCGCTTAATTTTGATGTGCCAGATGATGAGACAGAAGAAGAAAGGGAAGATAGGTTGTACTTACTTGATAACTTGCCCATTTCCACACAATGGAATTATGCCACAGGAGTTAAACTAAAGCGATTCAGGGACAATGGTTTTTGGACATTTATTCTGAGTAGAAATATGCTGAACAACAGGTCCTATAAATATGCAGGAAATGATGAATCCAACGAAGACAATCTGCAATACAATTATTTGTCTCAGGAGAGTGAAAATAAGTTTAGGGCAGAAAACAGTATTTTTTCAGATGGATTTACCCTTCAATATGGGGTTAATTATGAATTCAGTCGCTACCTAATAGAGAACTACGATACTCAATTTACTGAAGATGATGGTCTGCCTCGTGATGTGTCTTCTATTTCGCTTTTTCATAGTTATGGCGGGTTTGTCATGGGGAATAAAAAATATTTTGATGACCGTCTTGTGGTCAATATGGGGCTCCGAATGGATGGGAGTGGTTTTGGTAAAACGGCTAAGAACCCCTTGAATCAACTTAGTCCAAGGTTTTCTACAAGTTACCAATTGAAGGACAATTTGTTTTGGAATACGAATGCAGGTATTTATTACCAGAAGCCACCGTATACTGTGATGGGCTTTCAAAACAATGAAGGGGTTTATGTGAATCAAGAAAATGACGTTAAGTTCATGAGGAGCACCCATTATATCACAGGCTTTGAATGGCAGTTTCCCGCAAAGAATAGGAAAATATCTGCTGAGGTGTTCTATAAAAATTATGCAAACTACCCTAGTTCAATTAGAAATGGAATTGCCTTAGCCAATCTTGGAGCAGATTTCGGAGTGATAGGGAATGAGCCCGTAAGCTCAGATGCAAAAGGTAGAGCTTACGGACTGGAACTTCTAGCTCAACAACGGCTTTTCAATGGATTTTATGGAATAGCGGCGCTAACCTTGGTTAGAAGTGAATTTACCAATCCTTCTACAGGATACCTGCCTTCCTCTTGGGACAACCGATTTATTGTTAGTCTAACTGCCGGTAAAAGATTTAAAAAAGATTGGGAAGTTGGTGCTAGATGGAGATTCTTAGGAGGTACACCTTACACCCCTTATGACATTGAGTCCTCAGCTTTGCGCCAAAATTGGGATGTGTTCAATAGAGGGCGATTAGATTACACAAGGATCAATGGCGAACGACTTAAAAGTTTTCATCAATTAGACCTTAGGGTGGACAAGAAATACTATTATAACAAATGGAACCTTAACTGGTACTTTGATATACAGAATGCCTATAATTTCCAAGCAGAACAACAAGCTAATTTAATTCCTCAGCGTAATGACCAGGGAGGTTTGCTTGTAGATCCGGAGGATCCTAGTCGTTATTTAATAAGGGAGGTTGCTAACCCTGCAGGGACGGTATTGCCTACTATTGGTGTAATTGTGGAATTTTAATCAATATTTGAAATGAGTATCCATTCAGGTTTTAGGGATGATGGAATAGTTTTTTCAAATCTAAATGAACTGTAGATATTAAAAGTATGATTTTTCCACTTGCTTAAATCCCAATACTATCCATGTATTGGCGTTTAGGATAAAAATCACCTTCTTCTTATTTCGGCTAAGATACTTTTAATGGTACCTTTGGGGCCTAATGAAGAAGATAAGCGCTTTTTTTCTGGTTCTGTCGCTGCATAGTCAGTTTTTGTTTGCTCAGAAAGGCGATACCATTTCAGCTCCAGTAGCACTGGTTGATAAGTTATTTGGCTTTGCTGATAATCTGGTTGAGCGAGTGAGTACAGATACCTGGACCTTTATTCCGGCCATTACCTATGCACCTGAAACAAGTCTTGGGGTAGGTGGGCGTGCAATGAAAATTTTCAGGCTAGACAAAAATTCCTCACAAACCAAAAACCGACCATCTTCTCTACCGATTACTTTTCTTTACACGCTGAAAAACCAATTGATTTTAACTGCTGAGGTAGATCTTTGGATGGACCAGAATAATTCATTTTTAAATTCAAGACTAGAGCTGGCTGATTATCCATTTGTGTTTTCTGGCATAGGAAATGAGGTTACCGATCAGGAAGAATATTCTACCAGGTATTTGTATTACCATCTACTGTACCATACAAAAATTGCCAGAGGAGTCTACTTGGGGCCTAGGTATGAGTTTAGAGCTGATAATATTTACGAAAAAGTAGAGGATGGACTGCTTGAGACAGGAGGTGTTACTGGAAGTAATGGCCAAAATTTATCAGGATTAGGGCTGTCATTAAATATTGATACCAGGGACAATATTTTTCAACCGTCTAAAGGCATGTATAATCAATTATCTTGGATGGAATTTCATTCTGTTTTTGGAAGTGATTTTAATTTTACTCAGTGGGTGTTTGATTTTAGAAAGTACCAGAAAATCGGTGCCAATCAGGTGATTGCGGGACAGGCTTGGTTTAGTTTTACACGAGGTGCAGCACCCTTTCACCACCTTTCAATGGTAGGAGGAAGTGACCGGATGCGGGGATATTTTGAGGGCAGGTATAGGGATAAACATGCCATGGTTTATCAAGCAGAATGGAGGTTTCCTGTATATAAGAAATTAAATATGGTATTGTTTGGAAGCAGTGGTCAAGTTGCAAATAATTTGTCAGGATTTCACCTTCGAGACTTTAGGTATGCTGGAGGTTTAGGATTTAGGTACAAACTAAATTCCGAGGGATTGAATCTTAGGATAGATTTGGCTTTTGGAGATCAATCTGCTTTTTATTTTGGTTTAAATGAAGTTATTTGATGCAGCCAAGAGATGGCTCATTCTAAGCGGATATTCTCACAGAATCTTTAAAGAGATGAAATATGGAGGTTAATGAATTAAATAAATTGCTAGGCAATATAGACCTTTACTTACTTGATCAATTATTAAAGGGTAGATTCTCTAAGGAGATGATGATTTTAGATGCTGGCTGCGGAGAAGGAAGGAATACCCATTATTTCATTCAAAAAGGTTATAGAATTGTAGGAGTAGATAGTAATCCTTCAGCCATTAGTATGGCAAGAATATCTGGCAGAACATTGGATCCTAATTTTGACCCGCTTCGTTTTCAGGTAGCTGAATTGGAAGATATACCATTTCATACAGAAGCATTTGATGTGGTTTTAAGTAGCGCTGTATTACATTTTGCTAATAGTGAGGATCATTTTCTCACGCTATTTAAAGAGCATATGAGGGTTTTGAAAGATGGAGGTGTCTGTTGGTTGCGAATGTGTACAGACGCAGGAGGAGCCTTCGATTTAGTGGACAAAACATCACATTCAATGCAAAAACTTCCTGATGGAACAGAAAGGTTTATTTTGACCGAATCCTTAATCAAGAAAGTCATGCAAGAACACCAGTTGTCACTATTGGAACCGGCAAAATCAGTAGTAGTACATAATAAAAGAGCCATGGGGGTATTTGTATTTCAAAAAGGGGGTAATTGACAATGGAAATAATAGATATGCAATATGCATTGGAGTTGGTGGGGACCTACTTTTTTGCTATTTCTGGTGCCTTAGCTATTCAAAATAAAGACCAGGATTTATTTGGCGTAGGGTTTATGGGCTTTATTACCGCCATAGGTGGAGGTAGTTTAAGAGATATTTTGATAGGCGCTTATCCCTTGGTATGGATTGAGAATGTTACTTTCCTGTATGCCATTTTTGCTGGTTTGATAACAACCTTTGTGTTTTTCTCCCACATGGCCAAGCTTCGCAAGACTTTGTTTTTATTCGATACATTGGGGATTGCATTTTTTACAATTTTAGGGGTGGAGAAATGTTTGAATTTAGGCTTTAGACCAGAAGTAGCGGCCATTATGGGCATGTTTAGTGCGGTGATGGGGGGTGTAATTAGAGATACTTTGACCAATGAAATACCCATACTCTTTAGGAAAGAAGTTTATGCTTCAGCTTGTTTGGCAGGGGCTGTATTGTACCTTACCCTAGATTCTTTTGGTGTTGTAAGAAATACCAATCTTTTGGTATCCATAATGCTGATAATAATCATCCGCTTGGTAGCAGTTAAATTCAAACTCAATTTACCCATTCTCAAATAATACTTAATTTTGGCTTTTATTTCCTTTTACCATTGATGGTCATTTAATCCTTATCTGAGTATCTCATTTATTATTGAAATTTAATTATTATTGAATTATGCAAATACAGATTTTTCAAGACGAGGAAAGTTTACACCATGCCGTTGCTCAAACGCTTATTGATGCTGTTAAAGCAAACCCAAAAGTTGTCTTGGGATTGGCTACTGGTAGTTCTCCTCTGGAAACTTATAACAATATGATGGTAGATCACCTGAAAAATGGAACTGACTACTCAGGTGTGGTTACTTTTAATCTGGATGAATATGTAGGCCTAGAGGGGACCCATACTCAGAGTTATAGGTATTTTATGAATACCTCCTTGTTCAATGGGCTTAACATTCCTTTAAGCCAGACCAATGTGCCTGATGGGACAGGAGATCTTAAGGAAGTTTGTGAAACCTATGAAGCTAAAATTGCCAAAGCAGGGGGGATTGATTTGCAACTGTTAGGAATAGGTACCAATGGGCATATAGGGTTTAATGAGCCAGGAACTTCCTTTGATACAAGAACACATATCACTGAATTGCTTCAAGAAACCATAGATGGAAATGCGCGTTTTTTCGAGAGTGCAGCAAGTGTGCCCAAAAAAGCGGTAACCATGGGGATTCAGACCATTATGGATGTAAAAAGAGTGATACTGATTGCCTATGGAAGTAAAAAAGCAGCAGCAATTCGAGACATGGTAAATGGGCCTGTGACAGAATCTATGCCTGCTTCCATTCTTCAAAAGCATCAAGATGTTACTTTATTTCTTGATGAGGAAGCTGCGGCTTTGCTCAAGGCATAGATATTATTCAGGAGTAGGAACCGCGAATTAGTTCTGGGAAGGGTGTATGATTAGATTTCTCAGGTAAACTTTGAATACGGTTCCTTTTCCTACTTCACTTTCTATTTCAATTTTGCCATCATGGGCCCTGATTTGTTCACGAATTAGATACAAACCTAGACCTTTGCCCTCAACATGGTTGTGGAACCTTTGGTATAGTCCAAAAATACGGTCTCCATACCTTGATAGGTCTAGACCAATACCATTGTCTTCAAACCTGATCACACAATAATTTTTTTCCTTATAAGTATTGATTTTAACTACAGGACTACGATCCGGATGCTTGTATTTGACTGAATTGGTCATGAAATTCATGAAAAAGCTTTCCAGATGAGCATACACATAATTTATCTCATCTAATTTCGAGAAATCCTTTATTATTTTAATTCCTGATTCTTTCAGTTGATTGAAAAGGCTTTTTTCTACATTATTGAGCAATAGCTTAAAGTCAATTTGCTCTACTTTAGGGATTTTCTGCTTTTTTATAGAAACAACCTCAATAAGGTCTTGTAGGGTTGTGTCAAGTAAGTTGGTGGAGATTTTAAGGTTCTCCCAAACCTCTTTATTGCCAGGGTCTGCTGGGTTATCCTCGTTGTATAGGTCTATAAGCAAGGCTATGTTTACAATAGGTGCTCGGAGATTATGAGAAACGATATAGGCAAATCTTAATAACTCTTCATTGTGTGATTTCAGGTCTTTTATTAACTTTTCTTTATCTGATTCCAGCTTTTTAGCTTCGGTGATGTTTTGCTTTACCAGAAGTATCCTGTCAACCTCCTTTGAATTGTTCATCAGTGGTACACCACTTTGAAGAAATTTCTTTTGATTTGACTCTGTTTCGTAACTTACCCTTTGTCCTTTTAGAACTTTTTTAAGGCTAAGTCTTGTGATTTGCAGATTTTCTCCTGTAAGCTTACTTAGTAGATTGGTGCCAATCAATGATTTTGGGTCTGTTCCTGACAATTGATATTCCTCCCCATCCGTAAATAAATAGTTAAATGATTTGTCCAATACATCTACTGAACCACGGGGGAAGTTTTCGGCTATACTCCTAAATAACTGTTCTGATTCGATTAATTTTTTTTCAGAAAGCGTTCTATCCGTAATATCATCTACAAAAAGAACATAAGACTCCTTGTTGTCATTCCCATATTGTATTTTGGTAAATGAGATCTTTAGCTCTTTGTAATTGTCTTTACTTGTGAGTAAATGATAGTAAGCAGTTTTTGAATTTGTTTTTAAAAAATCAGAAATGACCTCAAGTAAAGTTGCCTGGACATTCCCTTTAATTAGCTTGGTATTCATCAGTTCCTCCTTACTTTTCACATTGAAGACAGGAAGGGTTTTGTTATTGATTAAAATGAGCTCAAACTGATGATTTACGGCGAAGATGGCATAGGCTGTACCGTTGAGAATAGCATCATGCATGAAATTGGTCTCCTGAAGCACATTCTCAAATCTAAACCTGTGAAGCTCTTTGCTTATCCAGTCCCTTAGAATATTAAACAGCTCGTCATAATAGGCTTTATTCTTGAGGGGTTGGTCATGAAGTAAACAAAGTACACCAATTTTATTCATCTCAGTGTCGAATAATGACAATCTAAGCAGTGAACAAAGGGACAACTCTGATAGTAATGAAGTGGTCTCAAATGTTTCATTATGATTAACCAACAAGAAATTATTATTTGGATCCAAAGGGAGGAGTATTTCATTTAGGAAGTTCTGCCATTTTTTGTCCTTGTCATTAAGTTTTTCTCCCAAACCACAAATGGACAATATTTCCATTTCATTATTATTGGAATTTAGATTGCCTATAATGCTATAGCAGAAGCCTAATTTTCTAAATATTAGGTGGTTGATCTCTTCAAATAGGCTTTTCCCTTTAAAAAAAGTGGAAATAGCTGAAATCTCTGTCAAGATTTTTTGAATAAAATTATTTTCAGAAAGGTTATGTGCCTCTCTATCATGACCATTTAACGGTCTTCCTTCATTTTGATGATGGAGCGCATTGATTAATGTTCCTGTGAGCCCCTCCTCATTCGTGTTGGGATTATGAAAATTTCTGACCTTATTTGTAAGGTACTGAAAATGGCCTTTTTTATTTTTAACTCTATAGGTAAAAGAGGATTCACTATTTTCATATTGCTCTTTTGAAATGAAATCTTCCAGTGATTTTTGATCATCAGGATGAATTAATTTAAGCCAATTTTTGAATTCGAAACTTCTTAAATTGCCATCTTCATAGCCCAATAGATCGTTTAAAGGGCCTGACCATAATATTTCTTGACTGTTTCTTAAGTACTTAAAATAAATAACCTCATGGTCCTTTTTATTGTTTAAAGCAGAAACACTTATGTCCGTAAAATAAAGAGATTCTCTGTCCTGATATTCCTCTAATTCAAACAGTTTATAATCTGGAGAAAGATTTCTGCTCTTTAAAGTCAGTGATTTGAATCTTAATTCAAGGTTTTCATTGATCAATTTTTCGATTGAAATTTCTGGAAAATGAGCAAAGCTATCCTTTAAATAACTATGAAGCTCTCTAAGGTTTGAAGGAAAGTAATTGACGTTGGATTTTGCTTCGGTAAGGATGGATTGGTCTTTTGAATTGATCAACCACGAGTAGGCAATACTGGACTGGTTTTGACTGATCATGGTATTGACAAGCACACTGTTGTTTTCTTGTGGCAGAAGACAACCTTCAAATTTTAACCACAAGAAGGATTGATGATCAAAAGCGAGAGGGAGTTCTAGTTTTTTTCCTTTTTCAAAATGTTCAATTATTGTTTGAAAAAGGGAGCCTTGAAGGGTCGGGAATAAGGCATTTATTTCTTCATTGTCTAATTGCCTAATCCTTTGTTTATTCCAGGATAAAAAATTATAAGATTGATAAAGAATTTCAAAGGCGCCGTTGTTAGACTTATTAAAAGTTAGTAAAAGTGTTTTGAAAATATTTTCAATCATCTGGTGGTTGGGGAGCAAAACCAAAAACTATATAAGAATTCAATAAATTTAAAAAAAAAATCTGATGTTAATACAAAAAAAGTATCAGAGTCAATATTTACTATGCTAAATTCATTATTTTACTTATATTTTGTATTTAGCTACAATAGTTTCTCCAATAGAAAAGTCACTTTATGAATGTTCGTTTTGTCTTTGTCTTCAGGATCCATTCGAAGAAGCTCCAAGGATATTACTTTGCCTACTTCCGATCTGAGTAATTCTGTAATGTCGGAAAGTTCCCAAAACATTGCTGGAATCTTATTTATGGATACAATTTCATCCATGCTCCTTACTCCATGACGGAAACCCGGAGAGTCCTCCCTTACCTGATGAACATAATATCTTTTTTCTTCCAGAGAGACCACTCTAACTGTCAGTCCGCTCATGTCATACTTGAAAGGAGTTTTAAATTTTGCCCCTTTTTTATACAAAATTCTTTCGCGAGGATAATCTATAATGAGTTTCATGTGATTGAGTAGTTCTGAACCTAAGCTACCCATTCTTCCAGTATTAATCAATACTTCTGAATACTCGTTCTTTTCTGGGAAAGAGGTGATTACATTTCGAAAATTCAAGCCTTCTATGCTTAACTTTTTCACTCTTGCAACATGTCCTTCTAAGTCTCCCCCTAGGGACCTTCCTAAACTGCTCTCAATATTTACCTCTGGTAATTTAATCTCATCACTGGTTTCTTGATTGAGTAATAACCCGTGGTTAGCACCTGTGTCGATGAGCAATTTGGCCTCCAAATCAGGGCCGTCTATCTGCTTTATAGTGGTATTAATATAGGGCTTGTTTCCTTGTAACTCAATGGGGATTTCTCTAAACCAAAAAGGTTTCCATTTGAGGGATTTACGATTGTAGAAGGTGATGAGTCCATTGTCATAATCAACTTTGATAGGGTTGTTTTTGAAGAATTCATGTCCTATTACCCCATACACAGGTACTCCTATCACCTTTTCCAATTCTAGAAAATCTTCATCCAAAACAAGTATGGCTTGAAATATCCCTTCAATTGGACCCAGGTCAAAATGATTGTTTGGAGATACAGATGCACTTAGGACCGTTTTGCCATCTGCACCCACCAAATTAAGCTTTCGGGTGTAAACCATTTCCAATTCATCGGCTATGGATTTGCTGAAAAATATATTTGATTTTACTCCGGTATCAAATAGAAAGTTAACAGGAGGTCCACCATTGATGGAGACAGGAAGTAGTATTAGGCTGTTAGAATCAATAAAGGGTAGAACTACTTTCTTTTGGTCTCTTTTCAAATAAAAACCAGGCACTTGACCCTCTACTGAAAAAACCAGTAGAATCAAAGCCAAAAGGAAAAATTGCCACTTTGTCTTAAAATACATGATTCTTAATTGTTTCTTTAATATAGAAAATAAATTTCAGTAGTTAGAAATATTTGTCTCCTTAGTTAACAGCCACGACGAAATGGCAAAGTCGTTTTCTGATAAGGCAATAGAAAATATTAAAAATGGGCGCTTTCTATCACATTTTATTTACTGCCAACAAATCAATGAGAAAACCTTAAATAGGAAATGTATATTTAGTATAACTCTGAAAGAAGGAAGAGGTTTACATTTTGTAGTATAGATTATAAAAAGGCCGTTTCCACATAAATAGTAGACCTTTTAGTGCTTCTTTGTAGTGCTCTTGGAGTGTAAACGAATAGAAAGCCTATTTAGAACCGTTGAAAATAAGTGTAGAACGGCTTATTGGAAAGTTTTAGGGTTTGAAAAATCTAAAAAATAGCTCATCTTTATTCTTTACAATTAAAAATCATGGCCGATAAGTCGATAATAGAGAAAGCAAAAAAGATATTTGAAAATTACCTGGTAAGGCAAGGAAGCCGTAAAACCCCAGAAAGATTTTCTGTAATAGATGAATTGTATTCTTTACCTCAAGATGAGCATATAGATGTAGAAGGTTTGTTTCTAAGAATGAGAAACAACGGTTATTCAATAAGCAGGGCTACTATTTACAATACACTTGACCTTTTAGTAGAGTGTGGCTTGGCCGTAAAACATCAGTTTAAGGACAAAGTCGCCTTGTATGAACAAGCGCTTACCTATAAGCACCATGATCACTATGTGTGCAACCAATGCAGAAAAATTTTAGAATTTTCAGATCAAAGAATTAATTTGATTAAGGAAGAAATGGGCAATGTGTTTTCTTCACATATCACCAGCCATTCACTTGTACTTTACGGAGATTGTCAAATCCGTGATTGTGAAAATTTAGAAGTGCATTAAACTCAGTTCAATATCTTTTATAGAGTTGCTGTTTTAATTCTCCTTGGAAAAAACCTTTTTATATATAGGCTTTCTCATTGAGAATTGAAAATATAGCAATGGATACAATAAATAGTCAAGTAAGCGTATTGGGCTGGAAAAACTGATTTCGTCTATTATTTTAGCCTGATCATTTCCATCTGAGATAATTCGATGCTTGTGATGCCATTTTTTTAGGAAAAAGGGTAGTTTAAGCCCTTCATCGACGAAAAAGTATTCATTCCTATCCAAATGGTCGGCAGTAATCTCACTTGTCCACACCTGCTTAAAAAATATAAAATTCAGTTCTAGACTTACAAGATCTCCTTTTGAAGAGCCATCAAAACGCAGTAATTTGACAGGAGGGAAAGGCGGGTTCAATGCCTTGAATAAATCAGCATTAAACCCACTTTTGACTTTTAAATAGTTTTGATTTACATTGGTCGTTAACCTAAACTTCATGTTTCCTTTAGATTTGCAATTGGATTATTGCATTTTTTTCAAGTACTTGAAAAGGTCACTGTCAGAGGATATTACCAAATTGGTGTTTCCATCTAGAGAGTTTTCAAGTGCTTCCATAGAACGAAGGAATTTATATAAATCTATGGATTGTCTGTTTCTATTATAGGCTGAGGCATAGATCTCTGTAGCTTCAGCATCGGCCCTACCACGTATTTCTTCTGCCTGTCTCGTGGCTTCTGATTGAATCTGTGCCAAATCACGTTCCTTGTCACCAAGTATCTTTCTAGCACCACCTTGTCCTTCAGATCTGAACTGGTCTGCAATTCTATTTCTCTCACTTATCATCCTGTCATAAACTCTGTCCCGTACTTCATCCACATAGTTCATTCTTTTAAAACGGAAATCAAGTATTCTCACTCCAAGATCAGAAGTTCTTTCATTGGCTTTTTGTAAGATAATGTCTTCTATTTTGTCTCTTCCTACTTCTATTTCTTCAAGTATTTCAAGCTCCTCCATAAATTCCTCGGTTATTTCAGGTTCTCTGTTGGTAGACCGGACAATGTCAAGTAGGTTGTGGTTGGCGATTGCATTTCTAGTCTCTCCATCAAGGATGTCGTCTAGCCGTGACTGAGCAGATCTCTCATCTCTCAGTCGGATGAAGAATTGAAGCGGATTGGTGATCTCCCATCTTGCATAGGTATCTACGAAAATATATTTTTTATCTTTTGTTGGGACCTGGTTTTTGTCTCCATCCCATTCAAGATAACGTTTGTCAAAAAACTGCACTTTTTGAATAAATGGTACTACAAAATTAACTCCTGGACTCGTCCTTGGTTCACCAATAGGTTTCCCAAATTGGGTTACTATGGCTTGCTGGGTTTCGTCAAGTATAAATATACTTTGAGCAGATAGTATAGCTCCTATAACTATCAGTATGATGTAAAATAGATTACTTTTTTTCATGCTTTGATGAGGTTAATGTTAATGTCCGTACTTAAACTTAAGGGTTGGGAGTTGTTGAAACATTTGGCTTATTGATGTTCAACAATGGCAGGACGTTGCTTCCCCGTTCATCAGTGATGATTTTATTTCCAATTTTTGGTAATACTTTCTCAAGTGTTTCCAGATAAATTCGTTGTTTGGTAACTTCAGGTGATTTTATATAAGCCTCAAATATGGAGGTGAATCTTTCTGCTTCTCCTCTTGCACCATTTACCCTGTTGAGAGCATAAGCCTCTGCAAGCTGTATGGTTTCTTCAGCTTCTCCCCGCGCTCTTGGAATAATTCGGTTATAGTCAGCTTCAGCCTGATTTATTAGTGTTTCTCTTTCTTGCTGTGCTTCATTGACTGCATTGAAACTTGGTTTTACCGGTTCTGGAGGATTTACATCTTGCAATACTACCTGGTCTACCCGGATTCCATTTTCATACTCGTCACACATCTCCTGAAGCAACAATTCTACACTTGTAGCTATTTCTTGTCTACCCACTGTCAATACCTCATTAACAGTTCTGTCTCCCACCACTTTTCTCATGGCAGACTCCGACATGTCGTTTAACGTTTTTTCAGCATTTCTTACCTTAAACAGGTATTTGTAGGAATCGACAATTCTATACTGTACCACCCATTCCACATCTGTCAAGTTCAGGTCGCCAGTCAGCATCATACTTTCTTCCACATAGCCAGACTTTGCATATTGAGATTGTCCACTTGTAGAAGTGGAGGTAGAGCGGAAACCAAATTCCTGCTTTAACTGCCTTTGAACTGGTATTTTATACATGGTTTCTACAAAAGGTATGATGAAACTCAATCCAGGAGAAACCGTACGGTTGTACTCTCCAAGTTGAATGATAACTCCTTCCTCCTCTGGGCCTACTGTTTTAACGGCTGAAAATACCATGACAATGACTACCAATCCGATAATGATTTTGGATAAGTATTTTTTTATCCAGTCCGGATCGATATTAATTTCAAATTGATTTTCTGACATAAGATTACATTTTTTGCAATTTACAATTAATTGATAGAAATACCTTTGGTAACAGTTTTCATTTCCTCCCTTAAATTATCAATATGGAAATTTATTCGGAATAAGGCAATAATGGTGTGTAAGCACAGTACAAATGCAGGATGTTAAATTAAGTGTAATAGGAAGAAAACCTCTGATTTTGAATTGATTCTACCTAGTGTAAGTTGTTCTGTTTCTTGGTTTTTGCTTGAGGATTAATTTGGGCAGGGATACATTACATGCTCATAGCACCCAAAGAAAAAGACCAAACAAGATCAACCATACTATGTCCATGAATTTCCAGTAAACGATGAATAATTCAAGCTTCATCCGTTGATAAGGATTCGTTAGTAATACCAATGCTTTTACCTCGTCCTTTTGGCTTTTGTGAATAAGTGACAAGAGTACTATGGCGTATATCATTGCTCCCAGGAGGTGAACCAAATGAATGCCGCTTAATAAATATAAAAAACTTCCAGAGGGTAAGCCTGAAAAATCCACCCCAGATTTTGCTAGTTCATTCCATCCTAAAAATTGCAAAAACGCAAAGGACAGTCCAAGAATTAAAGTTAGAAGAAGAGTGGATTTTGTTTTCTTTAAATTATGAGATAAATATGCAGGTAGAATTTTTTCTGAAATGAAAGCACTCTCAAATAATATTAAGCTGCTTACTATAAATGATTTAGGGATTGTATTTTGAGCGAAAGTGCTGTTTGCTGATTGGGAGAAGACAAATGCGGTAGTTAAGAAAAAAAAGACAAGACCACTACTAAACATTGCCAAATAAATTAGGGTTTGGTAGGGGTGCATTTGTTCAATTTTTTTAAACCAATGCTGTCTTTTTCTTACTTTTTGCACATTCATCTAGTAAGTAACAATTGAAAGGCTAATAATGTTGTTTTTGGCTGTGAAAAATTGAACATTATTACTTCTTATGGCACAATATTGGTTTATATATCCTAATTCCTCTGAGGGTTTTCAATGTTATTTAATAAATTGCAAACACTTATTTTCAACCCGAGTTTGGTTTTTCAGAGCGCAGGCGAAAGCCTAGCAAAGAAAAGAATCAGCCTATCTAGGGTTCTACACTAAATTAGAATAGTAGTTGGACAAGCAGTCGTTTTTATCACTTTATACAGATGATCCATTTGTAAGAAATCTTGGATTAAGCATTGGTTCTGGTGAGCATTCAAGAATGAATGTTAAAGGGCTTTCAGGGAGTATGGACATGCTAATCGTTCATGCTATATCGAAAGTAAGAGGTGGCTTTCATGTTGTGTTAGGCAATGATAGCGAAGAGGCAGCCTATTTAGCGAGTGATTGGCAAACCTTTACTGGAGAAGCCGCCTATCTTTTTCCAGCTAGTTATAAAAGGCCATATCATTATGATGAAGTTGAGAATGCCAATGTATTGATGCGGGCAGAGATTCTCAACAAGCTGTCGGGCTCAATGTCTGAGGGAAAGGTGCTTATCACTTCTCCTGAGGCCATTTATGAAAAGGTTATTAATAAAAAGAGCTTAAAAGAAAACACCTTTGCTGTTAAGGTAGGTGAGAAAGTGGACCTTTCATTTATAGAGGAGCTATTAAGTACCTACGGCTTTGAGAAATCTGATTTTGTATACGAGGCAGGGCAATTTGCCGTTAGAGGTGGAATCATTGACATTTACTCTTATGCCAATGATATGCCTTTTCGTCTGGAACTTTTCGGTAAAGAAATAGACAGCATAAGGACCTTTGATCCAGAAACACAGTTGTCCACTGGCAGTGTTGAGGAGATTAGTATTCTGCCGAATATCCAAACGAAGATGGAACAGGAAAGTCGGCAGCCAATTATGGACTTTTTTCCTGAAGGAACCTGTTTTTGGATTAAAAATTATAAAAACTCTACAAATGTAATACAGGGGCTATTTGAAAAAGCTTGTCAGTATTACGATAAGATAGGAGAAAGTGGTGCTTTACTTATGCCACCAGAGAAGCTGTTTTTGGATACGAGTGCGTTTGAGGCCCAATTGTCATCTTTTACCTTACTGGCTTTTGGACATGTCTTTGAATGGAAAGACGTGCCAGAATTCCAATTTCAGGGACATCCTCAGCCATCTTTCAACAAACAATTTGACCTCTTAGTCCAAAACCTTAATGAAAACAGAGCCAAAGGGATTACCAATATTATTTGTTCGGAAAGTGAGAAGCAAATAGGTCGTCTGGTTAATATTTTTCATGAGTTGGATCCCACTTTGAAGGTTCAGACATTACCAATTAATCTTAAGGAAGGTTTTGTGGATGACTCATTGAAGTTGGCTTGCTATACGGACCATCAAATTTTCGAAAGGTTCTACAGATACAAGTCCACAAAAACCACTTCCAAATCTAAGGCACTTACACTAAAAGAAATAAAAAATCTTCATCCTGGAGATTATATTGTCCATGTTGACTATGGAATAGGGCGGTTTGCAGGTTTGGAAAAGGTAGAGGTCACAGGGAAAATGCAAGAAGCCATCCGTTTAGTCTTTAGAGATGATGACCTGCTTTATGTCAATATTCACTCTTTACATAAAATCTCTAAGTATAGCAGTCAGGAAGGTACCATGCCTATAATGTCCAAATTGGGTACTCAGGAGTGGGAGAACAAAAAGAAACGGGTTAAAAATAAAGTCAAGGATATTGCAAAGGATTTAATTAAACTTTATTCTCAACGCAAGACAGCTTCGGGACATCAATTTTCTACAGATAGTGTATTACAAGTAGAACTGGAAAGTTCTTTTATATACGAAGATACTCCTGATCAAGCTTCGGCCACATCGGATGTAAAAGATGACATGGAGAAGCCTTACCCTATGGATAGGCTAGTTTGTGGGGATGTTGGGTTTGGTAAAACCGAGGTAGCCGTAAGAGCAGTATTCAAGGCCGTAAATGACAGGAAGCAAGTAGCGGTATTGGTGCCGACTACAATTTTAGCCATGCAGCATTACCAGACATTTAAAGAGCGTCTGGAAAATTTTCCCGTTTCCATAGATTTTATTAACCGGTTTAGAACCGCCAAAGAAGTAAAAGAGATCATTGAAAAAGTAGGCAATGGAGAAATAGACATTCTTATCGGGACCCATAAGATAGTGAACAAGGCAATGAAGTTTAAAGATCTTGGCTTATTGGTCATTGATGAGGAACAGAAGTTTGGGGTAAAGGTCAAGGATCAATTGAAGCAACTTAGGGTAAATGTAGACGTGCTTACATTGACAGCTACTCCTATTCCCCGAACCCTTCATTTTTCATTAATGGGGGCTAGAGACCTGTCGGTAATCGCTACTCCTCCGCCAAACCGACAGCCTGTAACTACAGAAATATATACCTTTAGAGAAGAAATCATTAGAGATGCGATATCCAATGAACTTCGCCGTGGTGGTCAGGTCTTTTTTGTCCATAACCGAGTTATGGAAATTGACTCAATTGCCAATTTGATATTGAAGTTGGTGCCAGATGCCAAGGTGGTAGGAGCTCATGGGCAGATGGACGGTAAAAAGTTGGAAAAAATCATGGTGGACTTTATCGATGGAGCTTACGATGTATTGGTCTCTACCAATATTATTGAGTCAGGGCTGGATATACCAAATGCCAATACGATTATCATCAATAGGGCACACATGTTTGGTATGAGTGACTTGCACCAGATGAGAGGTAGAGTAGGGAGAAGCAACAAAAAAGCTTTCTGTTACCTGCTCACTCCGCCCACTTCAACGTTAACCGTAGAAACCAGAAAAAGGCTTCAGGCGATGGAAGAATTTTCTGATCTTGGAGATGGATTTAAAGTGGCAATGAGAGATTTGGATATCCGTGGAGCAGGAAACCTTTTAGGAGCTGAACAAAGTGGGTTTATTTCTGATTTGGGATTTGAAATGTATCACAAAATTCTTGATGATGCGGTTCAGGAGCTCAAGCAGACAGAATTTGCCGCACTATTTGAAAATGACCTAAAACAGACTGTTGCTCCATTGGTGCAGGACTGTGTGATTGAGACAGATATGGAGTTACTTATCCCAGAGAGTTATGTGAGTAATATTTCTGAGCGGTTAAGTTTGTATTCTAAATTGGATGATATAAAAGAAGAAAAGGCGCTTAATGAATTTAGAGAGGAGATAAAGGACAGATTTGGTACCATTCCGGAAAGAGTACAGGCTTTATTTGAGACGGTAGAGTTAAGATGGATGGCTGAGAAACTTGGGTTTGAAAAACTTGCCCTGAAAAATGAACAAATGAAGTGTTACTTCGTTTCTTCGGATAAAGATGCTTATTTTAGTTCTCCAATCTTTATGAATATTATTAAGTTTATTCAATCGAAGAACAGAAATTGTAAAATAAAAGAAACCAAAGATCGTTTAATTCTTATAATCAAAGGGGTCGATAATATTCAAAAGGCTAAAAATTGGCTTTCTGATATGTTATTTGTAAAATAGAGGGTGGTTTTAAAATGGGATTTGTTTAATAAAGAGGACCTTAGCGTAAAAATATTAGTTTTGTTTGGGGCCTTTTTTTACAAATCAGATATTTTTTCGTGTGGGGAATTATATAGGTGGTACAATTATTTTTGTAGTATTTCACAAGAATTGGATAAAAAATGGTTTTTGTCTGGTGTTTTGAAAGAAAGAGAATATTGGTATAATATATTATTGGTCATATATTAGCGTTTTAATAAGGCAAAACATAAAACTTGTCGCATGAAATTTGAGAATAAAAATTTTCAATTTAGTTTTTTTGCTGCAGTGGCATTACTGGGGCTTTTGGTGTCTTCTTGTGGAAATCAAACTTCCAGAAGAACTGCCAGCAATCCCGGAGGCATAAGTGCATCAACCGGAGCAAAATATAGTTTTGATGAAGAAGATTCAGCATTTCAGGTCTTTAGGCTTCCTAGAGAAGTGATAGGGCCGAGGCTTGTTTTTATCCAAGGAGGAAGGGCAGTCTTGGGATCTCAGGAACAAGATGTCATGGGTTTTCGTGACAATGTAGAACGAACAGTTACTATCGCTTCTTTTTACATGGATGAAACGGAGGTTACCAATGTGGATTATAAAGAGTTTCTTTTCAATATTGCTGACAGTGTCAGTACTGATTCGCTCCAGAAACTTGAGCCAAACGAAAAGGTATGGGCCAATGCCATGTCTTACAATGATGTTTATTCTACTTATTACTTTAGGTACCCTGGATTTAATTTTTATCCAGTAGCAGGTGTTAGTTGGACTCAGGCCAATGCTTATAGTCATTGGAGAACCCTATACGTAAATGAGTTGGAGAGGGAGAAAAACTTTGGAGGTAAGAAGAAAAAGGATGACGAAGAACAATCCGATCCACTTACCTTAGATCAGCTAATAGAGCGAGGCGTTGTTTTTCCTAATTACAGGCTTCCTAATGAAGCGGAATGGGAATTTGCTGCTAAAGGAATGATTGGAACCCAGTATATGGATGAAAATCAGGAAAATGGGCGAATCTATCCTTGGGATGGTAGAGGACCAAGAAATCCATACAACATAAAAAGAAAATCAAGACAAGGAGATTTTCTCGCCAACTTCAAAAGAGGAAGAGGTGATTATGCTGGATTATCTGGTAGTGTATCCAATGATGGAGAAATTATCCCTACCAATGTTTATGATTTTCCTCCAAATGATTTTGGACTATACAATATGGCAGGTAACATGAACGAATGGGTTCAAGATGTTTATCGACCACTTTCATTTCAGGATTTTGATGACCTTAACCCTATTAGAAAAGATGGAACCAATGATGAGCAAGACACTTATCAAACTACTTTGATTGATGACAATTACAGAGTTTATAAAGGTGGTTCTTGGAGAGATGTAGCTTATTGGTTGGCACCTGGGACCAGGAGATTTATGCACCAAGACTCAGCTTCTAATCACATTGGTTTCAGATGTGCCATGATTGCAGTGGGTGGAAAAGATAGATGATTAGGTTAAAGAATTTATGGATTAAGAAGAAAGGGTGGATGCACCCTTTTTTTTATGTCCTATTATTTCAATTTTGTAGTATGAAAAAAGCCTTTCAGATGGTGCTGGCGTATTAAATTTCTTTTTCCTGTTATATACTGAATTATATATTATTTTTGTAAGGATAATTTATTTAAACTTAGGCATTTATATGAAGCGGGGTTTACTTTTATGTTTTTTTGGCCTATTGCTTATCCAGATTGGATTTGGACAAAGTTGGAGAAGGGTTGGAGATTGGGGTAATGATTACAAATCAATAAAATGGGTAAACACAAATGTTGGCTTCATAGGTGGTGAAAACATTCTGCTCAAGTCCATAGATGGGGGGCTTAGCTGGGTTGAGCTGAAACTCCCAATGCGACTAGATGTGATGGATCTCTCATTTTTTGATGAGCAAAATGGTATATTGTTAAGCGAAAATGGTCAAATTTTTAAAACTATAAATGCTGGGATAAGTTGGACCTCCCCCAGCTATCCAGCCGATTTGAAGCTGAATAAAGTATTACATGTCGACGAGAATAGACTGATGATTAGTGGGGAAAATGGTCTTGTCCTCCGCTCAGTTAATGCGGGACAATCATGGACTGTTTCCAACCTACCTACAGAAGCCATTATCAATAAAATATTTTTTGTAGACCCAGAGCTTGGTTATGCAGTTAGCTCAAATGCCGAAATTTTCAAAACTTTAAATACTGGCGAGTCCTGGGAAAAGTATGATTCAGGATTCGATGTTTCTTTGAATTCACTGTATTTTATTAATGATACTATTGGTTATGCAGTAGGTGATCAGGGGGCTATTATTAAGACAGAAGATGGTGCCCTAAACTGGCAATTTATTAATAGTGGTATTGATACTGATCTAACAGATGTGGTTTTTAATCCTTCCTACCCTCTTATAGGAGTGATTAGTGGAGATGGAGGCACAATATTAAGAACGACCAATGCAGGGCTTACTTTTATAGAAGTAAATCCTCGTTCAGATCAAGACATAGAAAGCCTATCAATAAGGCCGAACACAAACAATGTATTGGGAGTAGCCTCTAGCGGTGTTGTGATATCTTCCAATAATACGGGGTCGAGCTGGTCCATAAGATTATCTGGCACCGCTAGTGATTTTAGAGGGGTAGCCTTTACAACAGACATGAAGGGGTATGTTGTTGGAGATGATGGTTTGATTTTATTAACTTCCGACGGGGGAAATAGATTTACCGATAGGTCTCGGCCTATTTCCTTACCATTTAATTCTTTGTTTTTTAATTCCGCTAATATAGGATTTATCTCTGGGGATAATGGGAATATCATTTCGACTAGAAATTCGGGCGCTAACTGGACTACCTTAAATCCAGGTACGAATAAAAATGTAAATGGACTTTACTTTTTTGATTTCAATAAAGGGATTGCGGTTGGGGATCAAGGGTTAATTACAATTACTGAAAATCAGGGGGTAAATTGGCAGACAGTGAGTTCAGGTATGGCTAATTACAACTTAAAAGACGTGTTTTTTTTCAATGAAAATGATGGAGTTATAATTGGTGAAAAGGGGTTGGTCTTAATTTCTTCTAATGGAGGTTTTGATTGGGAAAAGGTAAATATCGGAAGCAATGCTGATTTAAAAGCTATAGCAATATTAGATGAGGTGACAGCAATTGCAGTAAGTACTTCCAGTGCTGTATTCAAAACAAGGGACAAAGGACTCAATTGGGAGCCTTTACAAACAGGGTTTAATACGCCTTTATCTGATATAGCCTTTCTTGATGAGTCCGTAGGTTTTATCACAGGTGAAAATGGATTGATTATCCGAACTTTTGATGGGGGAGATTCTTGGGAGAAATTAGAAACAGGCACCTTTCAGAATTTTACGGGTATTAGCTTTGGGGATTTGAATGTTGGGTATGTGGTAGGAGAAAATGGAATTTTTTATCAATATACCTGTCAGGTTCCTGATGTGATTCCAACTATTTTTGGTGAAGATAATATTTGTCTCAGTCAACAGATTTATTCAATTCAGGACTTAGGATTAGATGGTGAAGAGTATGATTGGCGCGTAGATGGGGGGAGTGTTATTCAAGGGCAAGGTAGTTCCAGAGTTGTGGTTAGATGGGATACTCCCGGTAGGAATGCAGTAATGGTGAGAGGTAAGAATAGTTGTGGGAATGGAGAAACTACCGCCTTGGAAGTAATCGTTTCGGAAGAACCAAAACAAACAACCACCATCCAAGGTGAAGGTGTGGTATGTGTGAATACCTTGGAAGAATACATGGTAGATTCCATTCCAGGTACAGAGTACTTTTGGGAAGCTACAGGAGGTGTGGTTAGAGAAGGCCAAGGAACATCTGTCATAACCATTGAATGGACGAATTTAAATGAGCAAAGGCTTACTGTATCAAGTATTAACCCTTGTGGTCAAGGTCCAACAACTCAGAAAGACATCCGGGTAATTACCATACCAGATCAACCTTCAGTAATATCGGGCAATGTAAGGGTAGGATTTCAGGAGGCTGATTATGAAATAACAGGTGAACAGGATATCAATTATCAATGGTCAATTGGTAGTGGTGGTGAAATCATTAGTGGACAGGGTACACCTTCAATTCGTGTAGATTGGACTACTCCTGGTGACCATGTAGTTGAAGTGACGCCTATAAACGCTTGTAATCAAGGGCCTAGTCGGGTGCTTTCTGTAAACGTTAACCTTATTACCTCAGTAGCCGAAGAGGCGGAAGATGAAAATATAGAAATATTTCCTAGCCCTTCATTTGGAGGAGATATACATGTTGCTATAAAAGGTATAGCAGGGGTAAATTATATAGGGGTTTATAATGCGATGGGCCTAAAAATCAAAGAGGTGCCAACCAACGAAGGTCAATTTGTGTATTTTATCAATAACTTACCTAAAGGACTTCACGTGTTAATTATTAGAACAAGAACCAGCGAGTTTAAAAGGAAAATATTGGTGCTTTAAGTGGAGGTATAGGACTTGAAAAATGCTTGTCTTATACCTTCATTAGTAGTGAATTTGCGTGCTTAGTTGAAGTGAAAAAAACAGCAATCTGCTTAAACCCGAAATATGCAATAGACAATCTATTACGTGCTGAA